>Ga0307507_10002141_pt1 | contig 42449 bp, 10 predicted proteins | sample 7_EM_MG_FD_207223 | JGI IMG/M metagenome (GOLD analysis project Ga0307507, IMG submission 207223) | Populus trichocarpa ectomycorrhiza microbial communities from riparian zone in the Pacific Northwest, United States - 7_EM | ecosystem: Host-associated > Plants > Roots > Unclassified | place... | reverse complement strand
TTCCCCTAGGGCTTCGTTCCCCTAGGGCTTCGTTCCCCTAGGGCTTCGTTCCCCTAGGGCTTCGTTCCCCTAGGGCTTCGTTCCCCTAGGGCTTCGTTCCCCTAGGGCTTTTTTCCCTACGCTTCCTCTTCCCTTGGCCTTTAAGCTCGCTAAGATCTACCCTTATACGCGGCACCTAGGTGCAGTTTGTGAGTTTAGTTAAGGCACTAAGGCAGAAATTATTAATTAGGCCTGCACTATTAAAATATAAACCAAATTAGCTAAAAAAAGCCGTAAATATAATAGTAAGGGCCTTACTTTAGCCCTGTAAAATATAGATAATAATAAAAAAAGTCTTTGTTGTGGATATATTAATAACAATTTAAATTTAGTAGGTGTGGCAAGACCGCACTTATAAACTACACCCCGGTAGCGGGGTAAACCAAAAGCATAAATTATACTTTTGGCTTATTAACGACGCTAAAAATGCTAATATAATATCTTAGCGTATATCTGAGCACGCATTAAACCCTAGCCATAAACTGGTTGTTAAGAAATCTACCTCTAAAAATAGATGCTTTGCGCCTTGTTTTAAGGGTTAGGAAGTCTAAGGATAGAGAAAGCTTGTATTACTATTTTATAGCTAAACACTTCCTGCCACCAACGCCACCTTAATAAGGGTGTGGCCGGTATGGGTCGGCCGCCCTCCCTGCTTATAGCGGCGATATATAGTGCTAAATCGCTTTAATTATCGTTAGATATTATTTATAAGAATACTTACATAACCTAGTTGGTTTTACATTTGTAACTATCTAGTAAGTCACTACTTTTAGATCACATGCTAAGAGAGTTAAAAGTATTTAATTTACTATACAATTGTCTTAAGGTTTTATTACTATATTCTCTATTAAAGACGCATTCTTATTAAGGAGATGGCTTTATTGTTATGGCTTTGGTACCTTAACATAAATGTAAGGTTTATACTAGCTAGCGTAGAAGGACGCTCCGCCTTTAGTAACCTTTCTTATCTCCATTACTTATATATCCGCAGTTTATGCACTATAAAGGAAGCTAAAAGATAGTTCTAATGCTATATTTAGCTAGGGGAAATACAATTTTATAATATAGCAGCCTATTACCTATACTATCTATAGGCTACTAAATAAGAGGTAGTTACTTCTAATAGCCGCTATACTAAGCCTATAATACACCTCTACTTTATATCCTTATTTATAAGTGGTATTAGAGACCACTAAAATATAAAATATACTACTTAGATTTAACAGCTTATCCCTAGTAAGATTTGCAAATTGTTTCCAGTCTTGGCTTGGCCCTATTTAGCTATTAAATTTTTACTGCGTAAAAAATAAAATGGAGACCACGCATTAGGAAATGGAGGTTCCTTTACAGGCAAGGCGCGCTCGCTTCCCCACCCCAGTTTGGCCAAGACCTAACCTCAACCTCGACCATAAAAGGCCTTCTCCCTCGCTGCTTTTGCCCTTATACTCCATCTCCTCTTTTCTTTCCCGCTACTGTGCCACCTTAGACTCTAGCTGTTAGCTATAAGGCATTTTCCATCCCCTTAGCGTTTATATAGGTGCTCTGCCCGCCTTCCCTAATCTCCGCATATTTTATACTAACGATTACCTAGCACTGCAACTCTTCGGCCCTTTCTATAGGACATATTTATACTCTCTCCTGGTGTTAATGCATGCTTTAGTTCTACTATATTCCTCCTTTTTTCTCTTCTCTTTCCTCTCCTCCTACCTACGTCCCCTACCAATTAGTGCACTAAAATAACATTTTTGTTTATCCTCTTCTTTACCTCTACCTCTAGCAGTGTCTTAAGTATAACTACAATATGCGACTTAATCCCTATTAGAATAGCTATAAATGGCTATAAGGCTATACCGAGAACCGCCTAGCAATGGATTATACGGGTTATAGCTGCTGCGAGCTACGGAATGCGTTAGGTAGTGTTATATTACAGCGTTATAATAAAGGCAAAGCCGGACGCCGAAGTGGATCCTTAGCAAAACTACAGGCTAATGCTAGTTACTTAGCTTAGTTAAAGCTACGCCGCTAAAAGCTAGAAGCCTTTGCCCTCCTTAGCGCCTTCTTAACCTAGACCTAGACCTTACTTTTCCCTAACAATTAGAGGATTATATTGCAATTAGAGAAGCTACTAGGCTTTAGTCTAATCTAGCCCCCTATTTAGCTAAGAAGGCACGGGTTATATAGAAACATCCTTTATATAGACCTAAGACTTACAAGGTAGAATCTAGGGGTAAACGGCCTATCTGGTAGCACAGCCTGGCTTCTAGTAGAGCTAGTATTATAATCCTACTCTTAGCTAATAAATACTAGAGAAAAATTCGCGTATTTAATCTCCTAACGGAGACAGACTTTATATAGTGGCTGTATTAGCTAAAAGGGCCAAGATGGATATGGGCGTAATTGCCTAATCTACTCACGCTATCTACCCCCTTATATTATTTATAATATCCGGCTGTGGGCAAGGGTAAAAGTAAGGCTTTTATGTATATTTAGGAGGTCAAGCAGCGGCTATAAGCTCCGTAGAGTATAACTAAGGAAGTTCCTTAGATCTAGGGGAGAGATTTAAGGATGCCCTTATTACTTAGAGTGTTTTTTAATACTTATAGTAGAATTACGGCACGCCCTTTACCTATTTAATACTAGAAATTATGGTCTTGCGGAGGATCTAGCGCGGAGGATCCAGCTTGCTAGTATATTAGGGTGGAAAACGGACACATTAGCACTAGTCCTAACTCTAAAAAATAAGGGTAGAAAAGGTACTTCGCCACCAACCTCCTTAATAGAGAGGCTTAGTGCAATGCCCCTATTAGAGGCAGAATGTGCTAGCTTAGTTAGTTAGGTCTTAATTATAGTTTCCTAATAGGCGTTAATTTTATAATAGTTTAAGCCTATACAAACCTTTATATATTACGAACGGTAATTACCAACAGAGCGTAGATTACACGTTTTGATTTGCTATTAAGCTAGTAGGGTTATTTTAGTATAGATGCTGCGGATATAAGCCAGTAGCAAAGAGGAGACTAGCATAAACTTAAAAGCCTAGCGTAACCCGTCCTTTAGGGCTATTAAAAAGATATAAAGCAATAACAACTCTAATAATAATGGCGGCAGTAATAGTAGCATCTTCTTAACCCCTTTGCTTTTATTTAGAAATTTCACTTAATAATATTAATTTCTATACTGCACCCCCTAAAAAACTAAGGGCTTCTTAGCATTATGTAATTATAGCCCCTAAAAAAAGCACGAGTAGTAAACTTAAAAGGAGAAATAGGGGAGTACCTCTTTTCCCCCCAAAAAGCTAAGAAGTATTAAAAGCTTAGGCACTTAATGGCATGTTATTCCACCTAGGGCCTTAATTTTAAAGATTCCGTCTAATAAAGCGCCTATAGACCCTATATATAATTATAAAAAAGCTTATAAGAAGTATTATAAGGACGACGAGGAAGATTCCTATAGAGATAGAAATAACAGTTAAGTCTCTAGAGGAAGTTAAGGTAATTATCCCCTATAATTACCCCACTACACTTTCCCTATTCCCCTAGTAGTTGTAAATATATATATCTAATAACTAGTAGAAAATCTAATAGTTATTAAAGATAATATAGCCGATTTAGACTTAGAAGCTAAGGGTAATAAAGCTAGTAATGCTAATAATAAAGCTAACAAAGCTAATAATTAACCAACACCTTATAGATTAGGTATGCGCTTCCCTTTTTAATTTATAATAGCCTTATTTAACAATTAGTAAATAATAGAAATAACGGTAGTAATAAGGACGATAAAGATAATAAGGAGCTGCCTTTATTAGAAGCGCTAAAAGAGGAGGTACGCGCACCTATGCATAACTATACTATACCCTTAACGCTAGACGGCAATTAAATAGATAATTCAGCTAAGGGGCGTCGCATTGGAACTGCTCTGCAGTTTAGGCAGAAGCTTAGGACATTAGTAGCTGCTAGTTAAAAGTCTTTAGGAGCTAAGAAGTTAAAGAAGCAGAGGTCCAATTAACTTAATTAACTAGATAGCATTAATTATATCTCTAATACTTCCATTAGTAAGAGTGGCGAGAGTGTATAACCTAGGAAGTAACGAAGGTTACCTGCTTCCCAGAGGACTACGCCTTCCAGCTCTCCTACCCTTGGCCTTAACAACGGTAACAGTATTAAGGAGCGAGCGGTCTCTGCTACGCGGCCCACCAGCTCCTCTCCCTGGCACTATATATCTCCTTATAATACTAGACTACCAGAAAATAGGGCTAATAACAGTTATAATTCTAATAACCCTACTAAAGAGAGTAGTGGGGGTGGCGAGGGTAGCGAGGGTGGTAATAGTCTATATCCCTAGAAGTAATAAAGGCTACCTACTTATTGCAAAGACTTGTCTTTTAGCCCCCCTATCCCTCCTATCCTTAACCTTAACTCTTAATACCCGCAAGTTAACCAGCAAGCGGTATCTACTCTATAGCTTACTAGCCCTTTGCTTTAGGAGCCTACCCTTTTCTATAGTATTAAACCGTTTTATAATAAGGCTAGCAATTATACTTATAATAAGAACAAGAACGGTAACAGCGGTAGCGTCGCTAATAACCAAAGCAACGTTTTAAACCCAGAGCCTATTGTAAAGCGTTATACCCGGACTAAAAAAGACAAAATTAATAAAATAAGCTTGGATAATAAATAGGAGATTAACAATATTCTAGGGGAAAGAATAACTAAGTTAGGGCGTAAATATAAGGTGGCTTAGAAGCCTACCTAGGTTTATAAAAGCGGGCTTTTAAATTCTAAAGATGCCCTTAAGTCTTACCAAAGACGCGTTTAGTAAGCCAAAGCTAGATTATTATAGGTGCACTCTTTTTCCAAAGTTACGAAAGTAAAGGGTAGGGTTGCTGTGTAGAAGAGACAGGGCTAGTAGCATGGGCGTATTCTTATGTTTTAGTTAGTCCTACAGAAATAGAAAGCCGGGGTTTACATTTAGTAGTCTAATTATTTAAGTGCATTTTCTTAAGGCGGTATTGCTGTATACAGCTGTTTTTATCCAAATTTTACTGCTAACTTATCTGTGTTATGTATATCTAATTAAAACGGAGCCTTATAAGTTATAAGACTTGTTATATTACTAGGTATTATAGCACCTATTTGTTTATATCACAAATTCTCTTTTACTATTAACATACTTAAAATATTTTATTAAATTATAAACTTCTCTATACTTAAGATGTGCTAATCTACTAAGATTACCGTCTAATATAAAAAGTGCTAGAAGAGACTAAGATATTCCTTAAAAATAAATCGCATTATCCCCTGCCCTAGCGCCATTATATAAGGTAGGCAAGCATGTCTTAATCTAATACCTATAATATAAAGTACGGCGCAGTTTAGGAGCTCGCTAATAACTAAAGATTATCTAGCATGTCCTAAATAAAGGATAGTTAGTATATTATACTATATATAAGGATAGTAAGACTAATGGACTTATAAAGCACAAACTTACCTTCGTTATATTAACGCCAATAACGCCTAAGAAATAGGTAAAGTATAAATCTAGACAGAGAAGCCTTTAGATTTTTAAGCTAAAGATAAGATTTTATAAACGTTAAAAGGAAAGCCTTAAGAGTGTAGAGGAAATGCCGCGGCGTTGTTACTGGGGATAGATTCCTTAAACCTATAAATAAGTTTAGATAGTTAAAACTCCTAGTTTTATAAATATACCTTACTTACCCATTTCTTTAATAATACTATCTATATAGTTATATTTGCTGTTCTAATAGCCTCTAATAATAACTCTAAACGCCCCTAGGGACTTTAATTTGGGAAATATTCCTTGTTTATAACAATCCTCTATATTGTTATTAAAAGGTTTATAAAAGGTAATATAACGTATTAAGATATAATAACAAGCCAATCTAAAGGCAAAAATTTCGTCCTTTTAAGGCGTGCTTAGATACGGAGGTTGGGCTTAAACTAAGTATAAAGTAAAAAGAGGAGATCTATTAGTTGATAAACTAGTGAAGTTAATTAGCTTTGCGTTTAAATGTTTATCTAAGAGAATGTTATAGTACGAAATATTACCGTATATAACACCTCTGGAGTAAACATATTTAAGAATATCTATAAGCTATAAAATCCAATATATTTATAAAGTTTAATTAACGTCATTGCTTCTATCCTAAAGAAACCTATAGAGCTAGCCGTTTAGAGCGTATTCTAGACATATTGCTATACAGTTATCCTTTTAGAAAAGTTCGCTGCTATAGTATTACAAAAGTCCATTATATTGACCAAGTCTCTTATAGATCTCCTTTTCGACTTTAATAAAGCGTTAAGAATTCGCGTTGTTTAGAGCTTTAATAACCTTGTTTTGAAGTTCGTCGTAATATACAGTGCCCAAAATTCCCTAGCTAATAAGATTCTAATAGCTATAGCTAGGCGGTGGCACTATAATAAGGTCTATAGTGTTAAAATAGTAAGGGCTTTAAAGGGGCGGCAAAATCCTGGTGTCTAGCTGACTAATCTATTATTTACCCTAGATTTTAGACGCTATTCTTAGATAGGATTAGTATTTATAGCAGATATACCAACCCTATGTTATTTAGATCTAGTTAGTGTAAATAGCAATGCATTTTCTCTAGCGTTTATTATTTGCGCTAGTCTAGTTATAGGCTAGCTATAGGGAATACAAGGCTAAAACTATGTTCACGACCTAGCTAGCTAATTCAAATTATATAACACAGCTAAAACTAAACGGTAGTCCAAATAATATAAAGTTAGGTATTAATAATTAATTAACTTATGTATATAACGTAAAGGCGCATAAACTGGCTATAGTTAATTTACCTTATAAATAAGAACGAGCTATAAGAATCTAATCCTTATAAGATATTTTAATTGGCGGAGGGGCTATATATCCAGTAACTCTAATATATAGCTAAAATGCGCATTATAGTGGACGCCTTACCTATTATTTGGCTGGTGGCCTAATTATATATGTAATATTCTGCGCTAAAAAGCTTTAATAGTAAAGCAGGGCAAATCCGGCCGCAGCTTAGCCTAAGAGGTAGCCACTTAACAATTCTTTTATATAAGCCTTTCTATTAGGCACCAATAACTAAGCAGCCATAAACCTATTAACTATAGTAATACCTCTATTTTCCCTTATAAATTTCATTTAACCCTACTTTGCTAATTATTCGCAGCGCAGTTCCGTAAAGCTACTCTCCATTTAAGCCTATAATCCACCTCTTTTTATATTTCTTGTATTTTGCCTCTCATAGTTATCTAGCAATTCTATTCTTGCCATTAAGGTAAATATCAGCTTAGCTATTCCGCGTAGTATATGCCTAATTACTTACATCTTTTATAATAGTTATACTTTAATGCGTATATGCTTTACGGCCTTTTATTCTAAAACAAATTCCCAAATTAGCCGCCATTCCTCCTTAAACGGCTATCCGTAATTAAAAACACTTTGCAAAAAACAATATTTACTTAATATTTCACGTCTACAGAATACCTCTCCTTTATAGCCACTAGTCCCGCCAACTTACGCGGTTATACTTCTAGCTATATAGATTATATCTACTAAGGCCAGGGATAAAGCGCTTAGTGGGGAATAGAAGACGATCGGAGGTTATATATTTAAGATAACGGAGGACATAACTATAACATTTAAAGGCCGATTATATAATATTAAAGACGGCAAAGGGAAGCTGGTTAAAGCTTTAAGTATAGAAGATAGATAAGTAATAAAAGAGGTTCTTACTAGGTATAAATATTATATAATAAGGGCATGGATTAAGTTAGAGAAGAGGTAGTAATAAGTAATAACCTAAAGCGATATATGCCATTTATTTATAGATAAGAGTTAATCTCTAGCTTCTTCTACGGTATTTTTTAAAAGCTCTAGAGTATCTAGGTCCCCTAAACCAAATAAATTAAAGATATTCCATCTATAACCGTAACCAATCCTAAGTATAATAAGAGCGTCCTTATTATTCTTTTTTAGCATATATATAGACAGGCAATTTATAACCGCTAGTCCTTCTCTCTCCTTTTCCTTTTTTTATAAATTGCTTGTCTATATCCCGGTATAAAATAGCTTAGGGAGATTTTTAATTATATAGTGCCTTATAAATAAGAAAGAAAAGTACTAGCCCTCCCCTAGCAATATTGGATTTCCTATTTAATATTAACCACAGATACAACATCTTATTAAAAGCCATTTTATAAACCTAGAGTTTACTATAATTCTAACTAGGGATGCTTTAATAATGGTTTATCTATAACTTAATAATACACTAGCATAATGGCGCTTAAAGGACTCTTAGAAGAGGCGTCTATCTTAGATAAGTATTTATATATTAAATTTAGGGAACAAGGTGTCTAACCGTTGGTTTCGGAATTATTAGATAAGATTATACTTTTCTTTTATAATAAATCTTGCTTTAGGATATATAAGTAACTAATTAATAAATACCTAAGACTTATATACTAAGCATTTAATTAGCGTCTTAAGGGATTAGAGCTTTAGAATTCCTCTCTAATAACTAAGAGTCTTAGGTTAATATTAGGGGTTCCTTTAATAATATTTATTAATAATTCATTTAAAATACAAGGCTCTTTTATATTAATAGAGGGATCTACCTCTAAAGATAGATGTTTTAGAGGCAAAGGAATTAACGTACTAATTAAATTAACCTTATAAAGTGTACTAGCAGCAACTATAAAACCGCAGGGATAGGGGTAATTCTCCCACCATTCTTAAAGCTCTTAGAGGAGGTTTTTTACTAATACCATTGCCAGCCTTAAGATAGGCGCTGCTAAAGTATATAGGAGGAATACTTCAGGACCTAAGCTAATAAAAACGTCTGTTAATAGAGTGCGTGCATATAGCCTTACACTTCGTCGCGCCTTTAAACGTTTCCCTAAGGATGTCGTGTTTTCTCACAGCACCTCAAGGCACGATTTAAACGCGTCGTTCTAATGGGAGGGTAATGGATGCGTATTAGCGTTAAACGTCTTTCTTTTTTCCTCAAGAAGCTCGTAAAACCAGTCATTTAACGCTATTAGAAGTTTAACTAAGAATGAAAAGAAGGATAAAGAGAGCTAGGACAAGAAAGAGTAAGACAAGAAGAGACGGGAAGAAAGAGAAGAGAAGAGAAGAGACAAAAAGAGAAGAGACGAGACGAGATAAGACAAGACGAGACGAGACCGGTTAACCTAATTATATGCCACTTCCCCTAGCTAAACAATGCACAGCTAGATCGCTTGCTACAATCTAGCCAGTATTACTGGCACTAATTCTATACTTATATCTTTAATTCGACCTAAGACATTGCCTATCTCCTATATGTCAATTAGAGCACTTCCATACTTTAGGTAATATCTTTTTTTAAGCTCACTCTAGTGCCGGAGTTAAAATCCCATATGTAAGCTAGGGGACTATTTCTATAGGTATAGCAAGCACGTATACTATAGCTTTATTTACCATAACGGAGATAATATTAACGTATCTTAACTAAAGTCCGCTAGGATTAATTAGGGAGGGTAGTCTATTACTAGAAGAGGGGTGTAGACACACCTGTGGTACAACTTATATTATATAAGAAAAGGGCGGATCCGGCCTAAAAAACAATACTATCTAGCTCCTCTTTCCACTCAGCTCCTTCTTTAGATTAGTGTTACGTTACTAAAGCTTTATAAAGCAGTAATGCCAGTTATATCTAAGCCTGTTACGCTAGCGCCTTTACTACCTTATAATAGTATAAACACCCCCCCTAGTAGCCCAAGCTAAACGTATCTGCATTATAAGTAACCAGCGCAGCTTCTTCTTTTTTAAACGCTTATAACTGTGTTAAAGATACTCTAGGCAGTCTAACCTCCTCCACCTCCTCTACCTCCTCTACCTCCCCCTATAAGTTTAAGGGTTAAAGAAATACCTAAAGTAAGAGGTTCTAAGGTTAAAGTTAAGGTGTTAAATAAGATATATGCTTATAAAATCCCCAAAACACACTTGGAAATACGCTAATGCAGTATCTACTATAGCTGGGATAAACAAAGCTGCTAGTATAAGACTATAGAGACTTTGCTAGATATATTAAGTGAGCATAATATACATAATTAGTATATTTATATCCTTAGGAAGAAATTTAGTCTATCTCTTAGGTGCCTTTAAACATATTAACTTAGATACTGACTTTAAGCTAAAAAAGGACAAGAAAGACTGCAGTACGTACCTAAGTATAAATTTAGAAGAAGTAAGAGACGCCTTATAGGTGGTGCTAAATAGCGTATAAGCCATCTCCCTTTAGGAAGACAAGCCTATAATAAGTGGACCTTTATATAGATATAGCTAATTCTAATTTAACTTCTAGATTCCTATAAACCTTATATTTAATTTTTTACCCTAGTTAAAAACACACTAGGAAAGTCTTTCTCCCAATTTAATCGGCGCTAAGCACCTTTAGGGGTTACTAAGATTCCTTAAAGACCATTTCGCGCCTATAACTAATAGTCTCCTGCCGCTTCTAGACCATGGCGAAATTAATTTTAATCTCCTTTAGGCCTTATTTAAACCAAATACGCACATCCTTATAATTTGCGAAGGCTTGGATTAACTAAGATGCCTTATATATAATTTAGGCAACTTTAAAACCTCACTTTTTAGCAAAAAGAGCTTCGAACTTAACTGTTACTATTTTAGCTACAATAGGAAGGCGTTTAGCGAGGTAAAAACCACCCTCTCTATTCCGGAATTCCGTTTAACTATAAAAATTACATCTCTTAAGGTATTTCCGCTAGAGCATTATAAGAGGCAAGCCGAGATAAAGCAGGATCTTATTAGCAATGGCCGGAAGTTCATGTCTTTAAGAGGCATTAACCACTGTAAATATAAAGGGATCACGTTTTTCTAGACCAAAGATGGCCTATTAAGATTTTCTACAAGCGGCCGCATTATAGTGGACGCGATAGCATTTTATTATTAGAATCCTAACTATAGCAAGCAACCAATCGCTATAGATGTATATGGAATTGGCGTGTACAATTAAGGGACTAATCGGCAAGGCAATGTAAAGAATTAGGGTTTAGTTCCTAAGGAGATAGGAAATAATAAGTACCTAATCTATCTACTAACAGCCCTAGCCTTTAGTTTAGTAGATAAAAAATGGGGTTAGGCTTTCTATACTCTTTTTCTAGAGCTAGTAATATACTAATACAAGCACTAATAGGTGAATTTACCGTCGCCAATATCAAGGACATTAATTGGAATGCCTTAGCATTTAAGTCACTCGCAATTAACGAGGACAAGAAAATGGTGCTTTAAGGACTTGTAAAGAGCTACTAGTCTAGGTCTAGGAAATCAAAGTTTAATAATATAATTAAAGGGAAGAGGAAAGGCCTAGTTTTCTTACTACAGTAAGTTTTCTGGCAAGGCATTGGCTGTTTTAAAGGCTGACCGTTTTAGTGGCCCACCTAGGGTAGGAAAGACGTTAACAGCTAAAGCACTTGCCAAATCTTAGAGGAGACCCCTCTATATAGTTTATTCCCCCTTATAAGTGTATTTATATACTAGTTTAACCATAAAAAGGCTTATGTGGGAGACCTTAATATAGATCCAGCCCGTTTGGAACAAAACCTAGCTCTAATAGTTAAAAACGTTCACTATTAGAGCGCTGTCCTTCTTCTGGACAAGGCCAATATCTTTCTTATAGAAAGAACTTTAAATAATATTTAATATAATAGCCTAGTATCCGTCTTTCTATAATAGATAGAGTATTTCTAAGGTATTATATTTCTTACAACAAATAGGATTACTGTATTTAATGCAGCTATATAGAGCAGAATATATCTTGCACTTAGATATAACGAGCTAAAAAAACTGGCAAGAGAGTAGGTATGGAAAAACTTCCTAAAGTAAGCTAATGCTGCTGCCAATATCTCTAGAAGGGATATAGAGCGGCTTTTAGACTATTAATTAAACAAAAGATAGGTAAGGCAATATTTAAGTAAAAGTTTTAAGCCTAGTGCTAATATACTGTATTAGATTAAGAACACCATATAAATTAGCTATAGCTTGGCTAAAAGTAAGGGGGAGAAACTTATATATAAGCATTTAAATAAGGCTCTTACATTAAATAAAGATTTTAAAAGTGACTTTAAAGGTGCTAGATTAGTTAAGAATATAAACTTATATATATAGATTCGCTTATATATATATAGTATTAAATGTCTTATAGATCTTATAGCTGATGGCATTATTACTTATTACTTTCTTGAAATTACTTACTTACTCCTATAACAACAAGGCCTATATAGTAGGCTATAGCGTAGGTAAATTACTTATAGATCTAGGAATAGAAGAACGGAAGCTATAGGGCATTAGTTCCTATAAGGGAGTAAAAAATATAAGCGTTAGTTTCCGTAAGGAATTAAAAGCTATAAGGCGACAAAGAAAGCGGGTAATAATCCCTATAGAGAACCGAAAGCTATATAAGATTAGTTTCCATAGGGGAGCGGAAGAAATTACTATTAGTTCCTATACGGCAGTAAAAGCTATATAGGAGTAGGAGCTATAGGGTATAGTTCTTATAGGGCAGTAGAAGATACAGTTACTATATATAGAAACGGAATTTATAGGGGATTTATTCCGTAGTAGATCTAAGAATAGAAGAACGGAAGCTATAGGGTATTAGTTTCTATAGGGGAGAGGAAAACGTGGCTATAGGCTCCTGTAGGGGAGTAAAAGCTATACGGAAATGCAAGCCATAGGGGATTAGTTCCCGTAGGGCGGTAGAATATATAGGCATTAGCACCTATAGGGGATTTATTAGCGTAGGGGATTTATTACTGTAGGGGATTTGTTACTATAGGGGAGTAGATCCTATAGGGGAGTAGATCCTATAGGGGACTTGTTAAAGTAGGGGATCAGATCCTATAGGGGATTATTAGGAGTAGGGGATTAGTTCCTATAGGGCGGCAAAACACGTGGGCATTAGCTTCTATAGGGGATTTGTTTAAGTAAGGGACTTATTTAGGTAAGGGATTAGTTAGAGAAAGGGATTAATTCTTCTATAGCCTCTATTTAGGCGGCATAAGGTGGCTTCTAATAGGCTAAGGAGTAGATTGTATATTTTATAGAAATATAAAGCCTATATAGAATAGTAGGATGTAGGGACCTAATAATCTAGCGGAAGATTAGGTTATCCGCTTTCCTAGGTTTATTTAGCCCTAGTAACTCGCCCTACGCTATTTTATATACATTTTAACCAAGGCTGCTACCTAGCCTTAGTTGCCTAAATCTTTAGTTATGCTATAGAAGAGTATAGGATAATGAAATATTATTCTATCTACTCTGCCAATACCTTTAAATCCTTCTATACTTGTTAGAGTATCTTCTTTATCCTAGAATATAGCTCTAGATTATCCTTTTCCTACCTCCTACTATTTAAAAATACTACTTTCTGGAGCCTATTAACCTAGGGGACTAATAACTAATAGTACGGCATAAAGTACTTCTCCGCTATTTTAATAAAATTACCTTTATAAGCCACCTCTCCTTTTTTTAACTTAGCTAGCTCTTTAGTGTCTATATAATTCCACTTCTTAAACCTTAGGATAGGCTTGCGCTCCTTATTTAGACCCTTATAATAAATACATATCCAGAAAAGTACCTAGAAGAACGACTCTAAATTATACCTAAAGGAGTATTTCTTGCTTAGAAGCACTTCTATAGCTATAAACGCTTTTATACTAGTCTTGCCCTGTGCTCCTAAAGGTCCTTTTTACTTCTCTTTAATTGCGAGATTGAGATTAATTAAGAATAACTTCTAGGAGGGATTGTCGTCTTCCTTATTCATTAAGAGGTTGCCTATTAAAATGTTATATTAGAGGATGCTAGCCTACGTATATAAAGACTTATATCCTTTAATGCCACCCTCTAGCGTAGTAAGCATTGCAGCCAAAGAGCTTGCCTTATAGAGAGCCTTTCCATAGTTATAGGTAATGACGCGTTAATATACCCAATTCTGCATAATAGGGTGCTTAATTGGAGAGCTTAAATACGGGCGCTTGTTGGGCGGTAATGGGGCGTTGGTATAGCTAGACGACCTCTTTCTACTAGTGCTTTAGCCTTTCCTTACACTGCTTTATACTCTAGCTACGCTTAAAGGCACCATTAGGCTTTTAGGCTTGTAGTTTGTCGCTTTAGTAATATCTAACCCCTTATAGATATTAAAGATGTTATTATCTTATCCACCTATATAAACAGTCCTATGGTGATAGTACCTAGCCACATTAATTACTCCTTTCTCCGCTGCCTTACGCAGTAGTTTACTTTCTTCCTTGCGCTCTAGGTACTGCCACAAGTCTTTAATAACAAGAGGTATCTTAAAGGTGTTACCCTTATAGTGCGCTTTCTAGCAAGTTGTTGCCTAACTGGTAATATAGGGTGCCCGCTTTATAAGTTCATTAAGGATAAGACGCTTAGTCTGATCGTTACGCATAACCTTAATATATTATTTGCCGTCTAATGTTAAAATAGTAGGGTTAAACCTAAGCTGCTCTTTATTTATTAAGAGAAACCCTAATATCGCCAAGGTAAATTATAGTCCGTCTTTATTAATATTAAATAGTAATAATATAATGCCTCCTACCCAGTTATACTCCTATAGCCGCATAATAGATCTATAGAGGGTAAAGCTTAAGATAAAGCAATAAGTGTCCTAAACGGCAAAGACTTCTCTTATATATTTTCCCAAATCAAACTATGCCTGTGAGGCTATATTAGTGTTTAGATTACTTTTTAGCTCTCTTAGTATAAGTATATACAACTAATAGTATTAAGAGCTTTCGCTGGCTATTAGATTATCCATAAAACCAATATCTAGCTTTTGCTTTGCTGTAGACCCTTATAAAGGCTGCTTAGTATATACAATAAGCGTTTATTATGTCTTTAGGGCGGACCCGTGCTCCTCTATAAAGCCCAAAAATAATTTAATTAGGTTATTAAACCATACTAGGACATTATCTTGCTTTACACTTTTAGGCCAGTTACGCCAGCCGCCCTTAGTATATAGTGGATTGTCCCCTTCTTTACATTTCTTAAAAATGGCAGCGCTTGCCTCTTTAAGACCTTCCACTCCTCTAAAGAATGCTTTATATAAGCCAGGAATCCCTATATAAAGAGGGCCTAGCTCCTCCTTTAGAATATAATCCACGTATTCCCTATATTTAGATAAGTTAGTAAAGCTACTTATATTGCGCAAATGCGGGGTTTAAATGTAGAGTGGCAGTGGTCAGGGCGGGGGGGGGTGGACTTTATAATAGTAGCGTATACCTTTTCCCAAATAACCTTGTTAGATTCAATGCGGAGGATTGCATTTAAAAGAGGTAGGAACCGCTTAATGTTAAAGTCATTGGAACTAACCACTAAATTAAGTCTTAATAGATTAATAAAAAGGCTTTTATTGCCGCCGTTAAATGGCAATAAATAAGAAGCGTGAAGGCCCTATAGAGCTAGTATTAGATTAAGCAAAATATTCTTTAGTTCTATAAGCATTAAATAGAAACTTATAATAGGTATATTAGCAATTACCTTTATTACCTATTTAGTGTAATAAGTCTAAAGAGCTAGAGATATCTAGGTCCTAATAAGCCAAGTTAAATAAATTACAAAAGTCATTTAGTCCTTCTCTAATAGGTTTTATTTTAATTATCCCTAATCTAAAGAGATTCGCCATTGCGGGCAAATATACTAAAAGCTATATTAGGAGGGCCGACGTGGCAGGCAGGCAGGTAGGCGGGAAGAGTAGATTAAAGATGCTAGTATATAAGGACGGTATAATAGCAGATAAGTGCAGGAAGGTTAAGAACACATTAGTGGTATCTTATAATAAGGAAATAACTAGGGAGAAAAGTGTAAGAAAGAAAGCAAGGTATAAGCAAACACGAGGATTAAAGATTAGGCACAAAAAAGTTAAGCCAACCTAACGCGGCTTAGACTAAGGCTTTACAGGGCTTAGTCAAATACTAAGCTATAATAGGTAGGTAGCGTTTTCTGGTCTATAACTGGTTATACTTATTAGTTTTAGTTTGTTCCGCGACACATAAGGCTCTAATATAGCGGAGCTCTTATGCAGTGAGGCTAAAGGGGCGCCTAAGAACGCCAATAAATAATTACTAGTCCTAAAATAAGCTAAATCTAATATGCCAAATACAGATATAGTTAACCTCTTTTTACAGCGGTTAATTAACCTGTTTTTTAAAAATAGGTTTTAGTTCCTAGAACTAGATCTAGTATATACAGACTCCCCCTCTACTGGTATATATTACAAGGGAAACGCATCGTCATTACTATCTCCTTAGCAACGCCTTATTTATTCCCTTTAAAATATAACCCTTACCAGTATCTATTTTGTATGGGTAATAAACGTTTATCTCTATTTATTTGCACTAGGTACAGAAATCCCCTATAATACACCCCTTAGAATTAGACTAAATTAATAGCAATTCCCTCTTAAGTCAGTTAGGTTTTAATATATCTTATTAGCTCTTAGGCATTATAGACCTTATTACTTCTTTAAGAGAAGCTAACCGTAACAAGCATTATAGTAAAGGTCGTCCTATTAATTATAGCATATAGCTATAAGCTTTGCCGTCTTCTACTTATTATATTAACGGTATATAAAACTAGTAGACAAAGCAAGCCAATATAATGTCTATTTACCTTACGGTTTGTATTGCTTTACCACTTTAAATAAGGGCGGCACTATGTTTTAGTTACTAGGTTCCTAAAGGATGCTAGTAATATTAGTGTCTTAGGAGGGTTCTAAAGCCATTTTCTTTATAAGAGGATATATAGATAAAATATACTAAATCTTAGAGGGTAGTAGGAGTATAAATACCGCTCCTTATATTCTTGTAACGCTAGGGCCAAAGAGCGGAAATTCTTAGGTATAACTAAATTATAATCATATTAAAGCTTATCCACAACCCAGGCTCTAAGGCGTGTGTCCTTCTCTAACGTATTCTATAGCGCTTGGTATTTATCTAGTAATATACAAACACGCTTCCAAGTATTATCCTATAATCGGCCTTAGTAGTGTAGTTGTATAAGGCTAAGCAGGTAGCGAATATAGTAAAAAGGAGGTCATAGAGAAGAGGCGATAAGGACCATAGCCAGTAGAGAGATTAGTAGAGGTATTTTATTCTTACGCCATAGGGTGCTAAGAAGGGCTATAGGCTTACTAAGCTAATCTAATCTAATTGGAATAACTCTATATTTTATAACAAGTCTTTTCTTTATAGAGGACTAAACAAGTTATAGGCTGGCTAACTTATCACTACCAAGCATATAATGGTAGAGAACTTATAAGCTTACTATAAGCAAGTCTCTTAACTTCAATCTAATATATAAAAACTTATCTATATACGCAAATAATAACGAGATATTCTTAATATAGAGGCAACTAGATAGAAATAAAACACCAAGCTAAGAAAATCCTAATTAACGCCTTAATTCTTAATACCAAAAGACAAGAATATAATTACAAAAAATCTTTTTTATAAGAAATTTCTTATACCTTAGACCTCTTAGGATCTCTATCTATAGTAGAATCTACCTTTCTCTTATATACCCTTCTCCTTAATATCTCCTTTAATAAATCCTCTAATGCCTTTCCTAGTTAATCTCCTTGCTTATACGGTTTGCTCCTCTTAGCTATCTCTATTATAACATCTTTAAGTAGTTTATATATCTTAGCATAACGGCGAAAGAGACGGGGATTCTTAGCATAGTATAATACAAGTCTATTTGGTGGTATATCTATGGCTAAAACCCAGGTAGGATACTAGCATATTACTTTAATAGGGCTAAACATAGATATAAATAATTTATAACTAGGGCTTTAGAGACGTCTTAAGTCCTTTATTATAAAATAAGAAGGCAACTATAAGACGAGATACTTTAGTTATCTACGCGAAATTATAGTATCGGAAATCATTAATATTTTAGATAGGGGAGATGCAACTCTAAGAAATATTATAAGATTAGCTAAGCTATTCCCTACTTACTTATTAGTATTGCTAAATAAATATAGGTATTTTATAAATATACCTAGAGGTACTAGCAAACCTTTAATATAAACCTCTTTTAGTTAAAGTAAGTCTGTTTTAGCCTCGCTATGGCTCTCTATTGGCTTAGGTAAGACTATTTTAGTTTCGCTATGGCCTTCTAGGCTCTTAAGGTAATTGGCGTACATTTCCGTATCTTCTTAGGGGTCGTTCGGTTGCAATCTGACGCTTTTAAATCTGAACTGAAAGTCCAGCAGAAAGAACGCGTTCCTTCCCGATTTGACACGCGTCTGTGGCTCTACGGGTTGCACGGACGTGTGCAATCTGAAGCCTTCAGATTGATCTGGAGTTCAACTAAGGAGCTTTAAGCTCCTTATTTGAACTGACGCCAAGACCTCAGTTCAGATTCTATATATGGTAAAGTGCGCCTGGTTTTAGCGCGTTTTTTAGGCGGTTAGCGGAACATCAAAAATCTATGGCTGAAGTCAAGTTGAACTGGAATTCAACCGAACAGTCGCCTCAGAATCAGATTGGAGCTCCAGATTAACTCTGTTCTGAACTGAATCTGAGGCCTCTAGATCGCAACCGAACGACCCCTTATATATTACCCTCTGTATTATCGTCGATTTTATAAAAGTTAACCCTATTAAGTATTTAAGTAGGCGTATAAGGCATCTGTTTCTGCATAGGGTTAGAAAGCTACAATTATTTCTTTTCCCTACTAGTAGATGCTATATCTTTATTATTAATGCGATTCTAGGATAATTTAAGGTTTCTAGCAAGTTAATAAATAGGTATATTATCTTTGGGGCAATAGTATATTATAATATTTTTATAAGTACCAATTAAGGACCTATAGGTTATGTTAGCAACATATCTAAGCTTGGTTAAGGTAATATATATAATATCTAGTATTCTTATAAGGATAGTAAGGGATATATAGTCAAGAGGTCAAATTTAAAGGTAAGTTAAATTAATGGTATATAAAAACTAGGAGCACGACGTTTATATTCCATTTCTCTCCTAGGGTGGAGTTAGGATAGAAAGTAGAAGGGAAAGGTAGAGTATACCAGCCGCCCTTTTCCACTTTATGTGGTATCTATGGTACAATATTCAGTGGCTGTAATTACTCTTAGCTTATGTATTGTCTGTGCCCAAGACTATAGGCGCCTAAAGTAATCCATAAGTAAAGCATTAAGTGAGGCATTATTAGGGGTAGCTATTGGCTAAGCTATTACTAAATTTAAACGGCTAACGATTCCTAACAGACGCCGCATACCTTAGTAGGGTTTAGAGGCGTTTGCATAAAGTTATAAACTAGAACCAGAAGTTAATAATAACCCCTAATAATACCTCTCTTAGTAGGAATAGCATTATATAATCCACTTCCAACGCCTATCCTTCCTAGGGCAAGATACTGCCTAAGCAGTAGACTTATCCTAGCCAGTCAATCTTATATATTAACCCCCCATCTATAGCAAAGGAGCTATTAGTGCCTTTAGGGTGGTTTAATTAGCATTCTAGCTAAGCCCTTTATAAGCGCTCTGCCTTATATAGGCGGTAATCAACTCCTATTAATCTGCCTTACATTAGGGGAGATCTTTTATTTAAAGCGCTAAGCAGCCAGTACTTAGAGGTCTATAGGCTTGTTCTATATCTTAACAACATTAACCACGATTTCTCCTTAAGTAGTATTTGCAACCCTAAGTACCTACAAGCGCAGCGTCCCTAAATTGTTAGCTAGTAAGTAGACGTTTATAAATAGGGAAACCAACTTTAGAGATAACGGCAACGTAGAGGCATTAGCTGGTTTGGAAAGTGACTTTAGTAATAAGGATTAAGAATAGGACGCAGAGACATTATATAACAAAAAAAATGGTTTTAGCACTAAAGATTAAGAAATAGGGGTAGACAGAAATAGAGAGATATTAAGTAACGAGGCTATATAGGCGACGGTTAAATATAGTGGCCTTAACTTTATAGTCTTAAATCTATAAGTAAAGGATAAAAATGTAAAGAAGAGTTCTAATAAAAGCTAGTAAAAGGGTTAAAACTTTAGCCTCTCTTTGTTTAGCCTATTACAGAATAAAACAATATTTTACTATTCCCACTAGAGTCTCTACCCACTTAACTTATAGCGAGCTACAAAGCATTTGCGATAATCTATACTTTTACTTAGATAAATTTATTTTCTACCTTAAAAGCGACAATGGAAGGCAAATCTATACTAACAACCTAAGATTTTTTAAATTTCTTATGGACCTAAGACGCATACCACGTTAGTAACTATTAGTTGTATTTAAGACTATAGTACTTATAGATTTATATCTTAAGGATATAAACATATTTTTTTATAGTGTTTTCTTTTTATTTAAATTATTTCTCTACTTATAGTATATAGCGGTTATTTATCTATTCTAGTATAGTAGGGAGGGGTAGTTAGGTTATATAAGGGGGCTTAGACTTATAGCTACGCTTATAGGGCTATTTATATAGGAACTTCTCTAAGTGTATATAAGGGGTCTTTATATAGGAACTTCTTTAATATTTTTAGATCTGGGACTTATATATTTCTTTTTTTATAGTTCTAGTATTTTCCTAATATTTACTTTCCATTTATATACTAGGCGTTAATAGAGGGCGCTAGGTTAGATTACCCTACTTACACGATTACTCTGCTTATATAATTACTCTACTTACACGATCGCCTAGCTTGCATAATTACCCAGTTCGCATAATTATCTAGCTCGCACGATTATCTAGCTCGCACGATTACCTAGCTCGCATAATTACCTAGCTCGCACGATTACCTAGTTCGCATAATTATCCAGCTTACATAATTATCTAGCTCGCACGATTACCCAGTTCGCACAATTATCCAGCTCGCACGATTATCCAGCTCGCACAATTACCCAGTTCGCACAATTATCTAGCTCACACGATTATCCAGCTCGCACGATTATCCAGCTCGCACGATCACCTAGTTCGCACAATTATCCAGCTCGCACAATTATCCAGCTCGCACGATTACCTAGTTCGTATAATTACCCAGCTCGCACGATTACCTAGCTTACAGGATTACCCAGCTCCCACAAGCACTATGCTTACACAGTTACCTAACTTGCACAATTACCTAGCTCGTAGGATTGGCTAGCTTCTATAAGCATCTAGCTTATATAATTAAAGCCAAAGTTATTAAACCCATTAATACCCTATTTACACGCTAGGCGTTAATTAGAGGGCGCTAGGTTAGATTACCCTACTTATATAATTACCTAGCTCGTAGGATCCCCTAGCTCCTATAACCTCCTAGCTTATAGGACCAAAGCTATAGCCGTTAAATCCGTTAAGACCCTAGCTATATATTTAGAGGGCGCTACGCCTAACTACCTAGCTCGCTATTTTTATAGAATTCCTTAATTAATTAATAGTGCCTATTTGGAAAATATTTCCTAATCTCTCTCTATAACAGAAATTTCTTATTACGCAATTCTATAAGGAGATTCTCTTCCTTAACTATCCATACTAGCTCTTTGGCGCGAAAAATAACATTATAATAGCGCTAACATGCACCCTATATTCTCCCTAGTAGGGCTTTTACAATATTATTCTATAATAAAACTATAAGTAACACCTAGTGACCTAGCTCTATAAGGGTTATATCTTTATCAGCTATCTATACACTAGTTTTAGACTTTAGCTCCCATAAGGCTTTATTTACAATAACAATCTTTAAAAAATATTAGTAAAGCTATTAAAAGTTATATCTAAGAAAAGAAACTAACTAGCAATATACGCCAAAACTCTATATCTAGGTTATAGTGTTATAAGCAATCCTATATATTACTTAACCTAGCAAATATAAGTAATATATAGCCTTAGTAGGATAAGGCATAAGATATATATAGTTAGGTACATCTCTAAAATTTAAGCTAGTAAATGCGGCACCTATTTAGCAATATTTATAAACAGAAACCGCTCCTGCCTTAAATAGTATATAATGGCTTTATCTTCCTTTATTTATTTACCACTTACTCTAGTATTAAGAAAAAGGCTGTAATATTTCTACTTATAACCTAATATTAGTCTATTAAACTTAGACGAAATGCTGTCCCAACCATCACCATCCTTAAAGGTCGTGTTTATTAACTTAAATTATTACTTAATTAACTAAGGCTTATATACGGATACTAAGGGCTTATTATTTATATAAGGGCTAGTTGAGTTACACTTTATAAAGCGTTAGTGGAGCCTTACTAGGGAAAGACTAACAATATAAACTAATAGTCTGTATAGTCTTTAAAGAGCTAAGTTGATTAATATTAAGCGGGTAATCAATACTAGTAGCTCTAGATTAACTATTATTAGTAAGACCCTTACTAGACGCTAGACTGGTCGCTTTCCTTAACTTATTAGGAATATCCGCAAAGTAAGCTTCGTTATCTAAATTGGTAGGTTTTATTAACATTAAATATAATAGTAATAGATTATATTACCAAAGCAATTAATCAAAGTGCATCTTATATTAAAGCTATAAGAGGTATAGTAGAAGCATTAGCAGTAATTAGGAGGATATTTAGCGGAACGCATCTATTTAATAGAGTACTAGGCGGCTAATAAATGCAATAACGCCACCGGCACGGCTCCCCCTTAATATATAAGCGCTGCAATTTCAAGAATTTCAGGCGCATGCACGTAAATTTATACTACGGTGCAAGCAGATTTATTTAGAGACTAGAGGACTAATTTTAATTATATACCGAAATCTTAACTCTAAGCTAGATACAAATAACTACTATTAAAGGTCTATAATATTAACAAGTTAACATAGCTAACTAAATTTAATGGAATACAGTAAGTCTTATAATAAAGCAGGGTAATTATTATAGGCTTATAATAAAGAGTGAGATATAAAGCTAGAATAAGCCCCTTAGAATATAAAGAGAACTAATAAACTAACTAGAGGCAAATATAGGGTTAGGGTACTTGGAGAGGCACTAATATAGTATTATTATACAAAAGGCGGAAGCGGAGACTAATAGCGTTAGCTAGTTTTATATCACTAGCGGTTAATTAGGTTAATATAGTTAATATAGTTAATAGGGTTAACGGAGTTAACGGGGTTAATAGCCCCACCTTAGTAGGTAGCACTCGCCTAGCGACACCAAACTTCTTATTTTAACGCTACTATGCATAATAAGTCTTACCGCTAGGTCTAAAGCTAGTAATATATAGGCTGTTGCCAGACATTCTAAAACTTAATAGAAGCGGTTTCTGGTAAGCAGGGATATAAGCACAGCCTTAACTTTTAATAATAAAGATTGGCAGACACTTATATAGGAGGAAGCTGAATAACTTCGCTTATTATATCTAACACGCTCTACTTGGTTTAAGATTTCTATAGACAAACAGAAGGAGCTTCTAGAGCGTTTAAATAACCTACTAGCGGCCGAGAATATACCTAAGGTAGCCACTAAAGTTCTTAATTGGCGTATGGCATAAGCTGTTAAAAAAGCCCATTATTAGTTTTATTATATTACAGCTAGGACACTTATACTAATTTATATTTAGCTTTATTAAATGCAGTATCTGGGGAGGAAGCAAGTGAATTAACCAATTAACCCTAGGCATTAACTAAGCTATCTAACCCTATAAGAGATATAGGACGAGTAACCTATATATTATAGACCCTATAAAGCGTAAGAGTGGGACTAATAGAGGGATATCGCTTAGAAAAGCTGTTTTAGTTTTCTAAGTGGTTTATATATTAACGCTAGCAGCCCCCCTACTTTTAGGTCTTCTTACTTAAGGAGGCTCATTTATACTAGACTTTATTAAAGATATTAGGCTTCTAAAGGGTTAATAGGGAGGTAAGGAGCCAGATAGAAAACATTTATATTAGTATTAGTCTGTGCCTAGTGTTAAGACCAATACTATAGAAACCGGCAAATCTACTTAGCGATCTTAACTATTAGGTATTTTTGTTCCCTAAGCCACTTCTTAAGCCTATTAGTCCCCCAAAAATCTCATTTTCTCTAATAAAAAACCCCTACGCCGTACTAATAACGCCTTTCATTATATAAGGCATCCCTTTAGCACGTATATAGGCCGTAGTCTTTAACGCGTTAATTACTAATCCTTTTAGACTACGCTAGGATATACAAGCGGTTATCCTTAGTAAGGACAATACGCACGCCTAGGATTATTGGAAACCCGCTATAGATATATCTATGCTAGCTTCTTACCTAATTTAGAGCTTTAGATAAAGTAGTCTCCTACTATATTACCTATAGTCGTATCCTATCCTAAATCTAAATAAATTAATATTGCTATTTGCTTAGTCTACCTTATCTTAATAGAGAAGCTAGACGCAGTGTCCACAACTATAGTTTAAAATTTAGGCGTAAAGATTATGGAGGAACCTTCTAATTAACTAATTGTTTATTTATACTCCACTCCTAAGCAAAAATAAGATACTAACTATTTTATAAAACAGACCCAAAAATACGCGTGCGTATATCTAAGGTGTTTAAATAAAAGCAAATCTAGGAATAATTAGTTCCGTTATAACAATTCTCTACACTTCCAGATGGAAATATAGGTATACCCATAAAAAACGGCGACTAGTTAACAATGTCTAGACCTAAGCTATAACACGCAATGCTTTAAGCAGTATCTTTAAACATATAATGGTACCGTTCCTTCCAAGGATATTAAGTTATCTTATATAGGCCGGAACGGCCAATTCCAATATTAGTGTGGCTTCTGCGCGTAACTGCAGAAATTAAAGACAGTGCGTAATAAGGCTTAGCATAAGCATGCTAGGTATATCCTTGATTATTTTAATAAAGGATATACTCCTAGCGATTGGTGGTATTTAGAGTTAAAAGGATATAAGGGTGAAGTTAAGCAGAATAACTCTTAGCTTCTATTTACTGTACTTCTATAGTCTTAGTTTTTAGATTATAGTGGCAAATATTATAGGGTTTATAATTTTATGGAGCACTAGGCGGCCAATAAATATAATAACGCTACTGGTACGACTCCCCCTTAATACATAAGCGCTACAATTTCAATTTTAGACGCATGCATGTAAATTCATATTATGGTATAAGCAGATTTATTTAAAGACTAAAGGATTAATTTTAATTATATACCGAAATCTTAACTCTAAGCTAGATATAAATAACTACCATTAAAGGCCTATAATATTAATAGGTTAATATAGCTTCCATAAAAGAGCATTTTGCACACCTTTCTCTTTAATATAGTCCTATAAGTCTTAGAGATTCGCCTAGATTATAGTCTACAATTTAATTAGAATAAATACCATATAGGAGATATTAAACATACTTAGACTAGTAATACGTCAGAGCAATTATATATTACCTTAAAGAAAGCAGATATATAAATAATATTCTATACTTTTTGCCCTTTAGTTCTTCTATAAAGAAGACTAAGGAAATTCTGTAGAGACTTAGGAAATAATTAAATTATGCTATAAAAGAGTAACTTCGCAGTCCTCTTATTTAGGCAAGTGCTAAGAATTTCACTTAATATTATCTTATTAAGTGTTTGGGGGACCTGTTGGTGTATATATATAGGATCTACCGGACCCCTTTACTGGCCATTTAGGCCCGCAGTAATTTGACAAGACGATAGACCGGTACTAGGACGCTTAAAATTGTCCAACTTAGAAGGTATTGTTTTCTAGCTTTATAAGCTCTCTATAGAACTAATCCTAGTAATAGAAGACACCTTTTCTAGATCCACCTTAACAGATTATGGGGTATTCACTTGTTAATAAAGCTTGGTAATTAATGCACTATATTTAGAATCTCAATCCCAACTATAAGCGGCTCTTAAAGTGCTAATAATCTATATAATCTAGCAAGTTACGGCTTTAACGAGCAGGCTAATAGTTAAATAAGTATCTATATTAAAGCGTAAAGAGCAGCTGTAAATGGTTAGCAGAAATAGGACAAACTAGGGAATGGTTTAAAAGGAGCAGTAAAAATAGTAAAGTAGGGTAGTAATAAATGGAAGATATAAAAGACATATTAAGGTAACCGGCAGAGCGGGCAATAAAGGCAATTATGCATCCCTAGCGTAACGGGGCGGAAATCAGCTCTATATATTAGGTCTTTCTATACCCTTTCCTTTAAATAGCATCCTTAGATATATTAAGGCGTCTTACTCTTTGGCTCCTTAAGGAAGAAATTGTCACAAATTATAGGAAAGGAATCCTCTAATAGTAATAAGGCTTAGGGCATTCTGCGATAAAATAAGCTATATTACTAAATATTTCGCGTTACATGCCTAATTAAGTTTGCGACTTATATTACCTCCTATATTAGCTAGAAAAGAGGTCCAGTTTTTAACTACACATTATAAGCAAAAGTAATACAGTTTGGAGGTTAATAATCGCCACTATATTAGCGCAGCTCTATAAGGGCCTTGCGCTAATTATATTACTAAAATCCAATATTACGCACTTAATTTAAGCGATGTAATTAGCGTAAGGCTCTTCTAAGTTTTAGGGGCTAGAGGCGCGCTAGCGATCTACTAGGGAATCAAGAGTAGAGGGGAACTATATACTTAACCACTTTTTTATCTTAACACAAATTACATAACTTATAACCCACTATAATAAACTTTAGTATTATAGCAGCCCTAGATCTTATCCGCAATGCCTCTAATAAGCAGCTTTAACCTTATCTCCCTAATATTATATATACTATTTAAAGGCTCCAGAAGCTTCCTATTAATACCTATTAATATTATCCGCCTCTCTTAGAGAATGAACATGGCCACTATAATTTGCCCTATACTCCTCTAGGGAGTAAGGATACCCAGCCTTCTCTAAAGAGTAAGGATATCCAGCCTTTTCTAGAGAGTAAGGATGCCTAGCCTTCTTTAAGGAATAAGGATATTATCTAGCCTTTTCTAGGGAATGAGGATAATATTGTCTAGCCTTCTCTAGGGAGTGTCCAACCTTCTCCTAGGAATGAGGATGTTATCTAGCCTTCTCCAGAGAGTAAGGATGTTTAGCCTTCTCTAGGGAATGTCTAGCCTTCTTTAGGGAATAAAGTTACTTCTCTACCTCCTCTTTTATCTGGATGTATAAACCTACTTAACGTATTATTAACGAACCTCCCTAAGATTAAGACATTTATTAATATATCCGTGGGAAAAGATCTAAAGGTTATTATTAGTAAACTAAAGTGGTTAAATAAACATCCCCTTATTAAGGATCTTATTGCTATCAATAACAATTTATTAGATAACGCTATTTTTTAAAAGCTTCTTAGCCAATAGACGCTTGTAGATTCTTTTAAGAAATGGCAATTAGAGTCTATAGGTACGTTAAGAATTAAAAGTTTAGTTAAAAGTCGAGCCGCTTCCGTAAAGGGAGTTAGCTATATTATATTATTTGCAAAAAGTATAGGATGTTGCAACGTTACTAAAGCGGCTTTAGCTATTAGATATAGAATTAAGCTTTATATTATATAAAGACTTAAAGGGGTAGGGCTATTAGTTCTTTTAGCCTTTACCTATAATGCCTACTAGAGATTAAATTTACTTAATATTAATAACTTTCTTATGGCTTTATGGCACCCGTCTTATTTTATAATATTTAAAATTATATAAAGATGCTTAGCTTAGATGGGATAGTGTTAAGAGCTTTATTTTAGTTAGATGCTTTCTCTTAGACTAATATATCTTAGCACTACTAACCCACCCCAGCCAAGCCCGAAAAAGCGAATTTCCTCCCCTTGCAAACGCCCCTATATAGAAGTTACTAAACCTAGGGATTCCATATTAGCGTATAATCACTAATGCGCAGATTTAATAATATTGTACCCTTCTTAGCTACTAATAACGGCCTTAATAAATAGCATGCAGATATATAAGAGTAAATTTATGCTTCCAAATAGCAGAATCCCTAATTTATTATAGGTTATGGAACATCTTCTTTATAATTTATTAAATAACATTCTTAAGTCTCTAAGCCAGTGGGCGAATCCCTTATACTACACCTTAGTCAAGAACGCTTGTTATAAGATTTCCCTACTACTTTTAATACCTGCGGCAACCTTACGTAAAGATACCTAAATATAAATAGCACAGCGTGTTTAAATGGAACCCCTAGTGGCTCTAGTTCTATAGACGTTAGTGGTAATAGTAAATAGATAAGCTATAATAAGGCGCAACAGGTATACGGAGACCAAATTGACGGTAATACGCCACCGTCAATTAGAAACAGCGAACAGATAAGCTATAATAAGGCGTAATAGATGTACGGAGACCAAATCGGCGGTAATACGCTACTAGAAATTGGTAACAGCGAATAGATAAGCTATAATAAGGCGTAATGGGTATATAGAGACCAAATTAGTAGTAATACGCTACCGGCGATTAGTAATAGCGAACAGATAAGCTATAGCGCCGCGTAATAGGTATACAATAAGTCCCTTAATAATGCGGTTGCTATAAGTTCTACTTATAGGTGTTAGTAATTTTTTTTTTAAAACTCTTATATTGTTATACACTTTAGTTTTAGATTTTTAATATAGTACAATAATAGTTTAACAATATCCCTTATTAAGCAGAACTAGTAGTTTAAGCTTAGTTAATAATCGGCACCGTAATTAATACACTAATGCCACCTCTACTCCCATTCCATTCTACCCATTATAAACTAGCCTAGCAACAGCTCTACCTACTCTCTAAATATGGGACAGTATAACTAAGCGGGACCTGGGAGTCCTTATAAGGGCCAAAAGCTAATATATACACCACTAAATCGTTTAGATATTGCATTAAAATGCGTCGTCCTATAAAATAGACTGTTAGGCCTATATATAAAGAGTTTATATTAACTGCTCTAACTCCTAACTTTAGTCGTATTTCTAGTATCTTTAACTTAAATTCCTTGTTTGCGTTAGCCGCTAGAGTCACTATACTAAAGTAAACTACGTTAAACATACTATTTTCGCAAGCTTACGCGCTTTATTACTTTCTGTGGTGTCCATTAAGGCGATAGCAGGCGCAGGCGCAGTCTTAGTTAGCGTAGTCTTCTAGATCTTCTGGATTGTCTCCTCTAGGCTAGATCGTGCGAGGTCTATATACGACTTGTTAATTATAGATACTATATATATCCTATTCTGGTAATCTTTTATTAGAGTTTTGTGCTTACGTATTTTTTATATTACTGTGTCCAATTTTATAAGCTCGCTGCGAGTAAAATTATCTAAGTGGTAGGGTAGTTTAGAGGGGTAGGCTTTATCAGCCTATTTGCATTTCGCGCGCTAGGGTATACTAATTCGCTAACGTGTATAAATATTAAAATGCTTAGCATTTCAAATAAGCCTTAAACATTTAATACCCTAACGCTTAAGTAAGCGTCATTATTAATGCTTAGGCTTTACTATTTTTATTAGCAAGGATTTAGTAGTAATGTTTTTAATGCCTTAAATACACCACTAAAACAAGATTAATATGCATAATGGCCGCTGTGTGGGCCGCTACATGCATTAAACACTCAGCATTTTATCCCGCGTAGATGCATTTACAGTGCCCTTTCTGCCCTTTAATATATCTAGTGGCCTAGACTTCGCACCTAACTGCAATAAGGCCTACTAATAGCATATAGCACGCACTATAACCTCTTAACAATCTTTGTTAATCGCTGCCCCTACTCCTATCTATAATTATATAGCTATACTTTTAGAACTAATAAGTACCATATTTAACGCTTTTTTCTTTTTAAGTTAGATTATTTAAGCCCTTAGGAGTAAGGATAAAGTATACCTTAATCTACTACCTATTAAAACGTTTACTAACTAACCCAGACCTCTTATATTACACTACTACTAAGAAAATACCTATCCTTGTTAAATATGCCCAGAATAGAAGAGTATTATATGCTCTTTAAAACATCTAAAACTGGCAATAATAAAATGGCTGGAGTCTTTCTTAACGCTTAGGGAAAAGAACAGTTTAAATTTATTAAAGTAGGTTATAAATATAGGTAATTTCCAATAGATCTTAAGCTTTATAGGTTTTAAAATAGATTAGTTTCCGCTATAATCTACCTACTAAACCTAAGTACGCTTAAGTCCTGATAAATTTTCGCATTAGTAGCATTAAAAATCAGTTATATACTCTGTTAGAAGTAGTAGGGCTAATATAAGGCAGGGAGAAAATTGTAGAAGATATAAACGCGGCAAAATTAAAGGTTAAATAGTTAAAGTTACTAGAGGGGTCTCCTAGCGACTTAGAAAAGAGCAATATAGAGAAGGGTTTGCGTGCTCTAGGCTTTAAGATAGGGTTTAACCGTATAGAACATCCATAGTGTATATTACATATCTGGGAAAACCTACTATTCGGCTACTAGATTATTAATTCTTATTTTAAATAGCATCGATTTCTTCTATTTCACTTTCTTCTTACTTCCTATATTTTCAGAATTAAAGTCTACTATACCCCCGCCTTGTTAGTGCTGCTAGCTATCCGCTATACTTTAGCTCGTTACTAATACTACAGTTAGAAAACTTTCTTTAGGGAATTTACTTACTAAGGGAATTATTACAAAGTTCTTACATTTTTAGGTGCAGTTAAGAAGATAAATAGTAAAAAAGAAATCCTATAATAGATAGAGCGTAAGATATAGGATAATAGAAATCGCAATATAAGGTATAGTATAGAAGAGGACCAGGATAAAGATAGGGATGCGTATAAGGACGTATATAGGGAGAACATAGTCGCCGGGATTAAGGCTTTGGGGATTAATTTAAAGAAGAATATATCTCTCCGCTAGCAACTATTCCTTCCGCAAATAGCATAGTAAAGGCTATTATATAACGTTTTCGCATTTCCATATATAATTGTAGCGTACCAATTCACACCTCCCCCTATGCTACGCAATTACGCTTATAGCCGGCCGAGCTAGGCTTCTTTACTTATAATAGGTTAGCCTTTTATATTCTGCAAGTATACTTAGTCTTACCCTTTACTAATCTTTTACTACCTATAATAAGGCTAGAACTGGCGTCTTTTTATATTTATGCTGTCTAGTAAGTTGGATTTAGGCCTGCCTTTGCGCATTCCATATTATTTGCAGCCTAACTTGAATTTATACGCTTCCTTGTTATTCCAATAAAAACTCTTACAAAGTTTAACTTTGCCAACACGCATACACTGCCTCTGCTAGGGTTTTATATAAATAGACCTCCAAGACCTCTAAAGACCTCTAAAGACTAGCAACAACTTACCTACTAAGGCAAGCAGCACGTAACCCGCCCCTTCTATATCTTTAGTAATCTAATCGCTACTTTTAGGTACCTATTATTGTAATGGATATATCTAATATAGGTTAAGGGTCGGCCTATTAGGTTCTAAAGTTAGGGAAAAATATTTTTAAGGAGGATAAAAAACAAGATATTACTTTTATTAGATAGAAAGAAGGCGATTTACGTAAAGTAAAGGTAAGTAATTGTCTATATTATAAGCGAGCAGGTCCCTAAAATCTTAAAGATTTATAAAATTATTAGCGTTCTATATATTCCACCCAATGTTCGCTAGGCTATGATTCCTATATATAATACAATTATTAAAATATCTTTAGCCGTACCGGGCTACCATAGTGGCATATTAGCTATAACGGCACTTGATTATAATGGAGAAGCGATAATATCTAATTGCCTTTCCGGTAATATACGGTTTATAGAAGGTAAAAAGGAACCTTAAAGCAATTAGATAAAGAGGTTTAGGAACTTAATAAAGCTAACTAGGCTACTAGGCCCTCCCTTACGGTTAAATTAGTGTCCTAGGCTCTGCCAATGCTTACGGCAGCTATAGTACTTCTATATAGGAAATAATTTAAGTTTATATAGAGGAACCACGCTGCTTAAATTGCTTAATATAAGATCTCGTGCGGCTCATATAATAGCCTAGCGATTTGCTATTATTTTATAACTAAGCCTAAAGCCCTTCCCGCCTTATACCTTTACGTTTGCCTATAATTACAACCCTTACTAAAATTAAACCCCCTCTCTACCGCTCTCTTCTCCTAGCTATGCTAAAATACCTAGTATAAATATACTTCTTTTGTAACAAAGATAGAAAGGCTATATAGAACTAGTCTTTTAAACCCCAATGCTTAATTTCGTGAACTATGTAAGCATAGCTAATCTTGTAAGCTAGGTAATCATATAGGTTAGGAAATTATACGAACTAGGTAATAGTAATAGGTTCTAGGAATAATTAGATAAGCAATTAGTAGTGCGACCTATATATAGCTATTAGAGCAGGCACTTATAATATTATTAGGTTAGTATAGGGGTGTATATAAAAGATAGGCCAGTATATAGGATGTATTAGCATATAGTTAGGGGAAAGTGAAATAGTATAATTAGCGGGCCGGTACGCAGGAATATAATACTATTTAACTTTGCTTAATGTAGCTTAGAGGAGTATAGAGCCTTAACCTAAGCTATAGGAACACGTCCTCTAACTAAGCCTCTATTATATAACCACTAACTACTTCTAGGCGCTGCAGCCGCATACCCCACCACTTATTCTTTCTAGAACTTTAGAAGTTACATAAGTCCTTAATTAAGCAACTGACGTTTAAAGCTCTAACTAATTAGCTAAATCTATCACAGATTAGATAAAGTTAATAACAACTTCTTAATATATATATAGAGGCTCTAGAGCCATATTTAATAAAGTAGAGTTCTTATTCTTAATCGTCCTCTTTAACACCAAATTACGCCCTTAAATATTGCTCGGAACTAGAACTAGGAAAGAAAACCAACAAAATATATTATCTAAAAATATTCTACTTGGCTTAGCGTAGCTTATAGATAGCGAGAAATATAGCAACTTAAAACTTATATGCTAGGGGCTGGAGTTCAAAGTCTATAAAGCAATTATATACACCTAATCTCCTATACTTATAGTTGCCTATAATGGGGGCTTTTAGGTAAAAGCCAACCAAATATCTAATAGAATTAACCCTAACTAGGAACTAACTAACGGGTAAGAGGCGGCGACTAACATTATAAATATTAACAAGTTTAATTCCGGCACTATTAAGAGAATAATAATTATATCTAAGGTAAGATTAAGAACGGGGTAATTACAATCTAATAACACTTAGAAAAAACACACCATATCGCAATCTAGTATTTAGCATAAGCGGCAAACGCTAGAGTATTTATATTGCCGCTTACGCTAATCTAGTTATAGGCTAGTGGTGGATAATACGGGCCATTAGATTTATGCGGGCCATTAGATTTATACGGGCTACTAGATTTATACAGGCTACCAGATTTATACGGGCTACTAGATTTATATAGGCTACCAGATTTAGGCATCGGTAAATAATTTGCACTAATATACATGTGACTAAAGCTATTGCTTTTTTAAATATGTCTAAATATACGCCACGAAAATGTATATATATATGTATATATATTCTATTATAGCTATGCACCCCTAGGGGCCGTTACTAAGAGCTAGCTAAATATATCCTGCCGCTAGAGTACTAGCTCTAGTTTGGAGGCCAACTATAAGAGCTATATGTCTATTGCTTAGCGCGACGCACTGGCGGAGGCACGTAAGGTAGAGGCTCGTAGTGTAATTGGTTAGGAAGTGTATTCGTTTATTAAGATTGGCTTGTGCGTCTCTTTCGCAAAGTGGATTGTAGCTTTAACCGCGCTAATGTCTAGGAAATGCCACGAAAATAAGGGTGTGGCCGGTATAGGTCGGCCGCCCTCCCTACTTGTGGGGGCAACATCCTGTGCCAAACCGCTTTGATTACCGTTACATATTATACTGACATAGCTAACCAGCTCCACATTTGCACTAGTCCCATACTACTGTAATTCTAGTCCTTGTTTTAGACCCGCTGCCGCTATCCCTAAATATAATGCACCGTCTACCTATCCAACCTTATACCTAATTTTTCTAATACAATCCCTTTTATTAAAGGGTACTAATAAGCCCTATTTGGTATTAAGAAGAGCTAGAATACCTATTAGGTGTTAAAGCTTACCTATTACCTATACTTAAGGACAACGAGGAGTAGTAGTTTTATACTAGCGAAGAAGAAGGGCTCTATATTATTCTAACCGAGGGTTGCTAAAGCTAATAACTTAAGTACGTTAATATTTATACTCTTGCACTCTATCTTATAGGAAAACTATTAACCTATTAACTAAGAACTAATTTATAAAAGCTTCCTAGTATCGCTCTTTTTTAATATATAAGGTGCTTTGACTTCCCTAACTCCGAGTCTTTTATACCTCTTTACTAGTGGCTTTTTTTGGACAACTAGTATATAGTAAGTCTTTTGGGGATCCTCTTTCTCGTCTTTACGCATCCTAACGATGACACAATGCTTAAACTGAGCTTTGTCTCCTATATCGAACCATAATGACCCCACTTTCCTTAAATTAGCGAAAATGGCATACTCTTTCTCTTCTTGTTCCAATCGGCAATTTTCAAACTACCTAACTTTGACGATTAATGCCTCTCTATTAGTGTCAAGTCGAAGATCTTTAGAGTCTGGAACTATGAGGCTCGAATTTGACACAAAGTGGATTCCTCTATAATATGCCATCCAAGACTAGGAGGGCACCTTTCGACCTTCGTAAACAATTGGAGCCGTCTTCTTCTCGTTAGACCGCTTCCACAGGAGGAGGTTACAAAGGAAGTAACCAAAGACTCTGTATCTTCCTTTAGTATCTAAGGCACTTTCTATACGCTTGACCAAGCTAGAGATCGCAGTATCCCTGTCGGATTTATTGGTAAGGCTACATTGTGAATATTTCTTGAAAAGGAATTGGATAAAATCAACCGTGCGTTAGTACCCTAATTTCGCGAGCCGTTTGGGAAAATTAGGATTAAGGACGAAATATTGCCTCCCCGGTGGGCTGGAATTATGATGTTAGAATAAACCGCTCTACTATGGCCTCTCGACTTCTGCCTTACCATTCTAGTCTTATAAAGTTTTCGCACCGTACGCCTTTCCCACACTCCTAATACGTCTGTTTTGTAGAAAAATGGATAGTTCGGCGAGACAGCACTTGTTCTTGTAGTACCCAAGCTCTCTTATTAAGGGGCCCTTTATCCACATCTTTACTAAAGTCGTCTGTGTCATCGCAGATATAAATCTATCTGCTTGAGCTATCTTGGATCTGGAAATACTAAGGACTTAGGTTCCGCTTAAGGAAGCCCTCTTCCTAATAAGGCGCCGAACTCGCGGCAATAGTGCAGTAGGCGGAGGCAAAGATATTTTCCATGCGTCCAGCTTCGCGTTGCCAATCCTCCTCGTCTCCTTGAATTATGCAGAGAGAATCGATCTAGAGGTATTTTTTATTAAGCTCTTGAGTCACTTGAACTGCATCCTGAAATGTTTTTGGTAGATTATTGTAGCTAAATCCTTCCAGTTGATTATAATAGTTTTCTTAAGTGGTGCAGAACCGCTACTTCTCCTTATCGGTGGGAGTACCCTAGCAGTGCGAGAGTATAATATAGTCCTCTCTATTAGCTTGCTTCTAGAGTTTTAATTTGTTGGGATCTAGACCTCTAACAAAGATGACCCTCGTCGGCCAGTATTGTTCTCGCTTGTTGCATTTATGGCTTTGGTCACATAGTTAAAGCCATTCGCGCAGTAATTGGAAGAATGGAGAACCACTAATTAAGGAGCAGTTAATTCTTCATAAAACTGGAGGTCCAATTTGGATATCCTTACTACTGTCTATTAATGGTTCTTTTACCAACATGAAGTAGTAAGCGATGTTCCTAAATTGCTAAAGGAGAGTAGAGACGAACCTAGACCAGCACAAAGGTGAAGGATACGTGGACCACCTCTAGTAATTCTTAGGTCTGAACCATCTCTAACTATATAAACCTGCTTATGACTTTTAGGATGATAATGGGGGACCACATTAAGGAATACCTTGTAGAGGGGATAATTATCTGCCCGAGTACGTAACTTAGAGACGCTGTTAAAGTGTGACAAAGAGAGTAGTTATGTGTAGTCTGAACACAATTAAGCGGAAACGAGATTTTCAGAAAGTGTATTCCAGGGCTATTTGCTAAAAAAGTCCTCAGTAAATTAACTGTTAATGTTATACGTCTAAGGTATCTAAGTAAAGGCCTAAGTTAATATACTACCTTAGGAAACTAAAATATATAAAATATATACTTACTCTCTATAGCAATAAACATACTACGGTTAGCAGTTATTATATGTCGTCCATCTTAGATGGGTCAACTTATAACCTATACCAACAGACATACCACAGTTAGTAGTTATCGCATATTATCTATCTTAGATAGGTTAACTTACATCCTACATAAATAGACATACTACGGTTAGCAGTTATTATATTTTATCTATTTTAGATGGGTTAACCTACAGCCTACACCAACAGATATACTATAGTTAGTAGTTATTACATCTCGTCCATCTTAGATGGGTTAACTTATAGCCTACACTAATAGATATATCATGGTTAGTAGTTATCGCATCTTATCTATCTTAGATAGGTTAACTTATAACCTACACTAATAGATATACTATGGTTAGCAGTTATTGCATCTTATCCATCTTAGATAGGTTAACTTATATCCTATACTAACAGATATACTATAGTTAGTAGTTATCGCATCTTATCCATCTTAGATGGGTTAACTTATATCCTACACTAACAGATATATTATAGTTAGCAGTCATCGCATCTCGTCTATTTTAGATAGGTTAACTTACCTCCTACACTAACAGATATACTATAGTTAGCAGTTATTGCATCTTATCTATTTTAGATAGGTTAACTTACAAGCTACACTAATAGATATACTATAGTTAGCAGTTATTGCATCTTATTAATCTTAAATAGGTTAACTTATAAGCTACACTAATAGATACACCACGGTTAGCAGTTATCGCATATTATCCATCTTAGATAGGTTAACTTATAGCCTACACTAATAGACATACTATAGTTAGCAGTTATTATATCTTATTACTCTTAGATAGGTTAACTTATAAGCTATACTAATAGATATACTATAGTTAGCAATTATTATATCTTATCTATCTTAGTTAGGTTAACTTACTCTCTATACTAATAGATACTATAGTTAGTAGTTATCGCACCTTATCTATCTTAGATAGGTTAACTTATATCCTATACTAATAGATATACTATAGTTAGTAGCCATTACATATTATCCATTTTAGATAGGTTAACTTACTCTCTATACTAATAGATATATTATGGTTAGCAGTTATCGTATCTTATCTATCTTAGATAAGTTAACTTATAACCTACACTAATAGATATACTATAGTTAGCAGTTATTATATCTTATTAATCTTAGATAGGTTAACTTATAAGCTATACTAATAGATATACTATAGTTAGCAATTATTATATCTTATCTATCTTAGTTAGGTTAACTTACTCTCTATACTAATAAACACTATAGTTAGTAGTTATTATATCTTATCTATCTTAGATAGGTTAACTTATGTCCTATATAAACAGACATACTATAGTTAGCAGTTATCGTATTTTATTTATCTTAGTTAGGTTAACTTACTCTTTACACTAATAGATACTATAGTTAGTAGTTATTACATCTTATCCATCTTAGATAGGTTAACTTACATCCTATACTAACAAATATATTATAGTTAGCAGCTATTATATCTCGTCTATCTTAGATAAGTTAACTTATATCCTATACCAACAGATATACTATAGTTAGTAGTTATTATATCTTGTCTATCTTAGATAGGTTAACTTACAGCCTATATTAATAGATATACTATAGTTAGTAGTTATCGCATCTCGTCTATTTTAGATAGGTTAACTTATAACCTACACCAATAGACATACTATAGTTAGTAGTTATCGTATCTTATCCATCTTAAATAGGTTAACTTATATCCTATACTAACAGATATACTATAGTTAGTAGTTATCGCATCTTATCTATCTTAGATAGGTTAACTTACATCCTATACTAATAGATATACTATAGTTAGCAGCCATCGCATCTTATCCATCTTAGATAAGTTAACTTATATCCTACACTAACAGATATACTATATTTAGTAGTTATTATATCTTATCCATTTTAGATAGGTTAACTTATAAGCTACACTAATAGATATACTATGGTTAGCAGTTATCGCATCTTATCCATTTTAGATAGGTCAACTTATATCTTATATTAATAGATATACTATAGTTAGCAGTTATCGCATCTTATCTATTTTAAATAGGTTAACTTACCTCCTACACTAATAGACGCACTACGGTTAGTAGTTATCGCATATTATCCATCTTAAATAGATTAACTTATAAACTACACTAATAGACACACTATAGTTAGCAGTTATTGTATATTGTTTATCTTAGATAGGTTAACTTATAAACTACACTAATAGATATACCACAGTTAGCAGTTATCGTATATTATTTATCTTAAATGGGTTAATTTATAAACTATACTAATAGATATACTACGGTTAGCAGTCATCGCATATTATTTATCTTAGATAGGTTAACTTATATCCTACACTAATAGACACACTATAGTTAGTAGTTATCACATTTTATCCATCTTAGATAGGTTAACTTACATCCTACACTAATAGACATACTACAGTTAGTAGTTATTGCATATTATCCATTTTAGATAGGTTAACTTACCTCCTACACTAATAGATACACTATAGTTAGCAGTTATCGCATCTTATCCATCTTAGATGGGTTAACTTATAAGCTATACTAATAGATATACTATAGTTAGCAGTTATTATATCTCGTCTATCTTAGATAAGTTAACTTATATCCTATACTAATAGATATACTATAGTTAGTAGTTATTACATCTTATCCATCTTAGATGGGTTAACTTACATCCTATACTAATAGACATACTATAGTTAGCAGTTATCGCATCTCGTCTATTTTAGATAGGTTAACTTACCTCCTATACTAATAGACATACTATAGTTAGCAGTTATTATATCTTGTCTATCTTAGATAGGTTAACTTACCTCCTACACTAACAGATATACTATAGTTAGTAGTTATTATATCTTATCTATTTTAGATAGGTTAACTTATAGCCTACACTAATAGACACACCACGGTTAATAGTTTATTATATATTATCTATCTTAAATAGGTTAACTTATAAACTACACCAACAGATATATTATAGTTAGTAGTTATCGCATCTTGTCCAATTTAGATAGGTTAACTTACTCTCTATACTAATAGATATACTACGGTTAGCAGGTATCGCATATTATCTATCTTAGATAGGTTGACTTACAGCCTATACTAATAAACACCACAGTTAGTAGTTATTACATATTGTCTATCTTAGATAGGTTAACTTATAAACTACACTAATAGACATACTATAGTTAGCAGTTATCGCATCTTATCTATCCTAGATAGGTCAACTTATAACCTATACTAATAGACACACTATAGTTAGCAGTTATCGCGTATTATTTATCTTAGATAGGTTAACTTACTCTTTATACTAATAGACACTATAGTTAGTAGTTATCGCATCTCATTTATCTTAGATAGGTTAACTTATATTCTATACTAACAGACATACTATAGTTAGTAGCCATCGCATCTTATCCATCTTAGATAGGTTAGCTTACTCTCTATACTAATAGACATACTATAGTTAGCAGTTATTGCATATTATCCATCTTAGATAGGTTAACTTACGACCTACACTAATAAACATACTGTAGTTAGTAGTTATTACATCTTGTCTATCTTAGATAGGTTAACTTATAAGCTATACTAATAGGCATACTATAGTTAGCAGTTATCGCATATTATCTATTTTAGATAGGTTAACTTACCTCCTACACCAATAGATATACTATAATTAGTAGTTATCGCATATTATCCATCTTAGATAGGTTAACTTACTCTCTACACTAATAGATATACTATAGTTAGCAGTCATTACATCTCATCCATTTTAGATAGGTTAACTTATAAGCTACACCAATAGACACACTATAGTTAGCAGCAGTGTGGTTTTGGATAAGCCTTATCGCGATAAGTCTTGGCATACCCCAAAAAATTTTCAGTCGCCTTCTTCTTCTTTATTATCGTATAAATATAGCTTCAGAAGTGGAATCAGAAGCTCTCAACTCTATTAATACCTCTAAATCAAAAAATACAAGAGGTCGCTTAGCTCTTTTAACATAGGAGCATACCCGTCCAGCAGGCAGTAACGAGCCCGTACGAAATAAAAAAGCCCGTCTTTTATTCTATTGTAAATACTGCACTACAGAGTTATACGCTGCATAGTCAACTTCTAACTTCCGAAACCACTTGGCGTCAAAGCATGGCATTACAGTTAAGCCTAAAACTAGTTGTATAAAAGAAGCAATACGGGATTAATTAAAAGACCTTTACCTTAAAGCGTCGTCTCAAAATGAGACAGAAGAGCTAGATTTAGAAGTCCTCCAAGCAGTCCTAAATAAGGAAGTTATTAATAAGGCCCTTGTTACATTAATTGTTATACAAAACTTACCCTTTTGGATAGTTGAGTGGCCAGAGTTCTATGTCCTTTTACAGTCAATTAATCCTAAAGTAGACGGCCATGTAACTACAGCCCATTTAGCAGTTAGTAAAAAGATCCATAACTCATGGCTATCACAAAAGGATATTGTATAAAAGAGGCTGCAGTCTGCACTAACAAGTATTTATCTCTCCGTTGATATCTAAACCTCTCCAAATAATCACCTTCTCCTCGCGATTTGTGGCCATTTTATTAATAGCTAGGAAAAGCTTACAAACGCTCTCCTTGGCCTTCGTACGGTAGCCTCTCATAGTGGGGACGAGCAATGGAATACTCTCCTTTCAGTGCTTAAGGACTACGGGATTACGCGAAAGCTGGGTGCCGTTATATCCGATAACCATACTGCAAATGACAAGCTCTGTCGTACGATAAGCGACTGGCTTCTTTAGGAAGAGGGAATTAAATGGAATTCTGCCCACTAACAGATCTGCTGTTAGGGTTATATTCTAAACCTTGCCGTACAGGCTTTCCTTTTCGAAAACTTAATCAGTCTTAATAATATTAAGTTATATAAAGAAGGAAAAGATTTAGATCTAAAAGAGGAGCAAGAGAAGAGTAATACATTTCGGAAACTTGGTGCACTTGGAAAGCTTTATAACATTACTATATATACCCGTAGCTCAGCTGGTCGTATAAAGGAGTTTGAAAGTCTTATAGGGAGAAGAATTCCACTTAATAATTGTATGAGATGGAATAGCTGGTATCTTATACTCAGCGTAGCAATTTAGAAAGAGTCTGCCCTTAATATATATATTAAGCGTAACCTTAATATACTTAAAAAGGACTATCTTAGTCTAAAGGACTGGGAGGCTCTTCGTACAATAAAAAATTTTCTTTAAATATTCCACTAGGCAACCCTAAAATGCCAAGGACACGAAGCAACGCTTAGGGATATACTCTTTACAATGGATGTTATAATTAAACACCTTAATAAATCCTAGGTTAGTCTATCTCCCTTCTCTACTTCTTAATTTAGCTAATATTATATAATAGAAGGAGTATATATCTGATAAGGAGTTCTCTAAACGTATTAGAAATGCCTGGAATACCTTTAATAGGTATTACCATAAAATAGACGACTCGCCCCTTTATGCCGCTGTACTTATTCTTCACCCAGCCCGTTGTACGAGATATATTAAGCAGGTTTGGAAGAAGGAGTGGCGTAAGCCTGCACTTGACAGCGTTAAAGAGCTTTAGGAGAGATATCGGAATAGAAGTTCTACGCCCAGAAGTATATCATCGTACGAAAAGCTAGCTTTAGCTCAAGACCTTAACGAATTTAATAAGATCGCCGAGGATCTTGATAGCATGGTATTTCAACTAAAAAGTCAGGACGAGTATGAGGACTTTATCTCTGAGACACTGTATAAAATTTCAATAACTGCGCTTTAGTGGTGGTCTTAAGAACAATAACGAAAGCGCTGGCTACGGCTCTCGCTTATGGCAATTGAAATTCTCTTAATTCTAGCAATGAGCGATGACCCAGAGAGAGTCTTTTTAGGAGGACGTTGTACGGTATTATGGGACAGAATGCAGATAGATCCTAAAACTCTTAAGAAAACAGAGTGTTTAAAGAATTGGCATCAGAGAAGAATTACAAGAGAGATAGGGGATTTTTCTTTAAGTATTTAGCTATTATATAGTTAGGGGAGAGGTGGATAAGGACCCTATAATACCTTATATATTCCTACT
>Ga0307507_10002140_pt1 | contig 42464 bp, 43 predicted proteins | sample 7_EM_MG_FD_207223 | JGI IMG/M metagenome (GOLD analysis project Ga0307507, IMG submission 207223) | Populus trichocarpa ectomycorrhiza microbial communities from riparian zone in the Pacific Northwest, United States - 7_EM | ecosystem: Host-associated > Plants > Roots > Unclassified | place... | reverse complement strand
GCTCAGCATTTTATAAAAACTATTATTTGATCATGGATTGAACCAGAGTCCATCATTTTTCATGCCAAGCCGTCCCCCGTTACAAACTCTTTGGTGTACAGTATAGACGTCTGGAACCATATCAAAATTTGGCCAGTCATGTGACATCGAGAGACCCCTCCCTACGGAGGTACAGGTACAGGGCATAAGTTTTGTAGGTTACACAGGGGGTGAGAGTGGCAGACCTCGCTTGTGGAACCTACAAAACTTATGCCCTGTACCTCCGTAGTTACCCTCCCCACCACCGCCAAAACCTTCCACACCCAATCCGCTATCACCCAAACTCACAACCACACCCCACAATACCCCCCAAACCGCCCCCGATGGCAACAATAGCCAAAAGAACCTTCGGCACAAGTACTGCTCTACAAAAAGGTCCCAATAGCGCTCGTGGCGCTATGTTCGCCTGGCTCTCCGGCCCCGGCGCAGTCTTCAAACAGCCCACCGGCGAACCGCAATACATCTCCTCCTACGACCGCTCAACCTGGGAGCGCAAGGACAAGACCCGGAATCCGGACGCCTTCGTGCAGCCCTACCCCTTCAACCGGTACTTCAAGTCGCAGCCAGTGCTCTCCGACGCCTTCCGCGAAGTTATCTATACCCGTGTCAAGCACAGTAACCATTCCATCCGCCAAGTATCCGCCTCCCTGAACGTCAGCATCGAGCGCGTCGCGGCTGTGGTGCGGCTGAAGCAGGTGGAAAAAGAGCACGTCGCGAAGGGCGGGAAATTGAGTACTTTCTTGACCAAGGCGTTGGATCAGATGCTGCCTGTTGTGGATGTTCCCGCTCTCGCTGATGGCGGGAGTGGCGGTGGTGGTGGTGGGGGGCCGTTTGAGAATATCCAAGAATTGCCCACTCATTCGTTGGCCGGGAGACAGGTCTTTGTTCCGACGAGTGAGAGTAGGGAATTCACTAGGGCCGATGCTGGAAAGGAGTTTGGATTGCCGGCTGCGGATGTGATGGTCCCACATCCTGACCTTGTCACGCTTGCTAAAGAGCGGTATGAGATTGTACCGCTTGAGGAGAGGATTATGCGCCAGGAAGAGCGGGACCGGTTGGAGAAGAGTCGGCGCGAGGCAGAGAAGGAGAGGGCTGATGAGAGGAGGCGGCAGAAGAAGGTGCTCGAGGTTGGCAGGTGGAAGTGGTGTTTTACGGAGGCGGAGACCGGGAAGGTTGGGTTTAGGTATGGTTTCCCGTTGCCGGATCGGAAGAAGGGGCATGTCAAGATCCCTACGCATGTTAGTTAAGTTAGAATGTGTTGGAGGAGTGGGTGTTTGATTGTGAATATTACTTTTTTGTGCCCGGACTGTATATAGGGCTGGAACTTATGTTACCATAGATCTTTTTTTTCAAACAAAAGTTGGGAGGTGTTGCCATAATTCTTCCTATGATAGGAACAAAGTTTAAGATCATAAACACATCTCACTCGAGCCTAATTCCCACCCGACTTCATACCCACCCTCAAAGCTCCGCCAGCTACCTGTTTATCACAGCTGCCTGTCCCCAACGTCTGCATAAGCCACTGGCCCAATCACACCAAAAACCTATTCCCCAACACTGCCCTACCGTGCTAGAGGAAACTCGTACCGAGAGCTTACAATGGGTAGGTATCATAGGAAGCTCAGTGTTTGTCGGAGATGTGTTTGTTGAGAGTTTTTACGGAGTACAGTACATGTTCGCCTACAGACAACCTATATTCAGAGGGCGACGAACTCCCACTATAGTACCAAGTAATCTTTACATCCTAGCTTCGCCTCGGCTGAACATAATCACCACTGGCCCGCTTGGTTCTGATACTTGCCAACTCTATTTATTTCGAAGCAAAGGTTTTGTTTACAGACAAACAGGGGGCGGTGGTACATCTCTGCAGAGCACAGACCAGTTGTAATCCGCGAGAGGTATTTCACAGGGCTTACCTCTTGCTAGGTTCTTTAATACCTACCCTGCCCGCCCGTCCGTCCGTATCCAGGGCCTCACGGACCCGCAAAAGTACTCATACGCGGGAAGCGGTATAAACGTCGAGTCTGCAATGCCATATACATACCTATTCACCAACACTTACTTCCTTCCCCCACCAAGCCACACCCTCAACTGCCAGAAAGCCCCCGCTCCCTTTAGCTCGCAATCCCTAAATTGGACACACACCCCCCCCCCCTTCTCCTTCATTGCGATACTACTACCTGAGCCACATCCCGCATATCACAAAAAAACAGGCGACGCTCACCATTCGCATTGGAGATTGGGGGGGGGGGAGGGTCAGCGCTCGACTTAATTCGCTGGCCGCGGTCCATTGAACAGGTAGATAAATAAATGGTAAGTTGAAGTAACTCCCTCCCCTTTTCCTGCGGGCGAGAAAATTACGAAAAGGATTGTTTCTTGTTTTTTTTTCGAGAAAAAAAAAAAAGGAACCAAGTAACATAAGGACCTATACCTATTCCATCCCCAGATGAAATAGAAAGAAAAAAAAGGGACGAAAAAAAAAAAGGTCGAAAGAAAGAAATAACTCCAGGGAAATTGAAGGCGACTTATGATACATTGTGTTTTCTTTCCTTTTTGAGTGGTGGGGTGGTGGGTAGTTGGTTTGACAGAAATTACCCGCAATTCTGTGAAATCGATATATCTCGAATATTGACGGTTTTTCCCCCTTTCCCCCATTTAACCATTGGGCGTCGCAGTCGAGTATACTGTTGCCTGCCTGCCTGCCTGCCTGCCTGCCCACTTGTCTCACTGAACGTCTCACCACACCCACCAAAACCAAAGCGAAAAGAAAAAAAGAGAGAATACTATAAGAAACGTAGGTAGGAGGATTACCTGCGAATAACAAAACATGGCCGGGTTAAAGAAAGAAAGAAAGAAAGCAAGAAAGAAAGGGAAGGACAAGCTAGGGGTAAAAAAATTCGGGAGCGCGAGCCTCTTTTTTGGCAATACCGACTATTTCCGCACTGACTAGGATCGTTGTCATTTTTCTGTCCAGGTGATGGATGGAGCAGAGCAAACTCCTGAAAGTGCGGGATTTTTTTGCTAGCCCACGCCCACCGTTCGAGGCAGGGAAATATTTTTGGTGGCCGTCGGGTTTCGTTCGCCGGATGGCGTGCGGTGGTAATGATATATCGGGTAGAATAGGTAGGGTGATGGTCTCTGGCCTGATTTTTTTGATTTTTTTTGTTCATTTTTTGTCATTTGTTTGCTGGTTTATTTCCTTCAATTATTCAAACGCAGACAAAAGGATGCTGGAGAAATACTCCGAAGCCTCCTTGGCCTGCTTCTCTTGCCATTCCTTCTCCCACTGCATAACCTTCTCTTGGATCTCCTTCTCGTTGGTAATCCCCTTCTTGCGCGCCCTGGCCGAGAAATTCGCGAGACGAGCGGAGGTCTTCGCCTTCTCGGGGTTCTTCTTGCGATAGTCAGAGGAAGATAGACGATTGCGCTCAATGGGGGTTCCCTTCGGCTCGGCTTCCTCTTTCATAGCAGCGTGCGCAGCTCCATGTGCAGCTTCGAACTCCTCCTTGTCGGGGAGGCCGCGCGTAGAGTAGTACTTCAGGTGATGCCAAAGTGACTGCCTCGGGTTCCTGCCGGTGAACGTCTGGCCGCAGCCCTTAACTGGACATTTGAGGGTTGTGGGCGCTGGAGAGGCCGAGCCAGACTTCTCCACGCGACCAGACTTGACGGTGCGAGACCTCGGCTTTGGAGTATGGGGTTTGCCGGCGGTGCCCGCAGCGGCAGGTGTGGTGGAGGAGGATCTCTGCGCGGACCCCGACGCTGTCGCCGCTGAGGAGGACTTGTTGGTCTTGGCAAACTTTGGTGTCTTGACGATCGGTTCGGGGGAGTCGGGTGGCTCGTACTCTGACGCCGAGGAGGACGATTGATAGCCGGTGTCCTGCATGTCGTCGGTGGGCGGAGTCGAAGACCTCCTTGATTGTAGCTTTGCCTTCTCTTCCTGGTCGGCCTCCACGTCGCCTCCGTCCAATTTGTTTTCGCGGGGTGGAGAAGTGATGGTTGTGGTAGCAGTGGCTGTGTTGATTGGAGCGATGGGTGCGACGGGCGCGACTGGCGCGACGGGTGCAACTGAGGCCGTTTGAGCTATGGGCATCTCTTCCCCGACTTGGGGGGCTGCACTGGTGGGGTTTGTAGATGACATTCTTTTCGGTGGGTGATGGATGGTGATTGTGGGTAGGGTCGCGTTGCGGACCTGAGCCTATGGTGGTGACAAGGTGGAGACAGATAGTCTAGTTGTTAGCGTCTATTGCCAGGGGCCGCTTGTGTGCCGGGTAACCTCAACCCTGAGACTAACCTCCCTTAGAGAATAGGACTTGACACCCACGAGTAGATTAGTTGGGGAATGAAGGTAAGGTCGCTTTGAGGTTCTTGATCGAGTATGCGGGCCCACTACGACAAAGTATTTCTCCTCTCCATATGTGGATGATGGTTAGCCTGGCAAGCAACAAGAAGTTGTCTCTGTAACCCTCATCCTCGTGCTCAATGGCCGGCCGGAGTACGATAGCTACCATAGCTTGGCCGCTAGCTACCCGGAATATAGGCACCGGGAATGACGAGTTCGAGTTAATGTCCTCAGCCGAACATGCGAAGCTCCCGTTGTTTGTTCAGCTACGGATCCAATTCTCCCCTTCCTTCGCCCCTTCAATTTACCAGCGGGTTAACACTTGCATCAGGCCCTTAGCTAAACTTCAGTTCCATATCATAGCTGGAAATATAACAAAATTCTCTCGTCTAGCCCCAGCTTCATGACGGCTTCTTCTTGCCCAGGACATTTACTAATACAATGTACGAGTGATAATCTGTGGAAATCCTCAGGGTGCAATACTCCAAATTCATTCTATAATTCCGACCAAAAGACTATTTTCGAGTAATAAAACCTCGCCTCGAGTCACCCGCCAGCACAAGACGGGGTGCAGTGCTGTCTCCCATGTTTGCGCAGGCCCTTACGTACGTGATTACACGTCGCATCCTGCCTGGTGCACCAAGATTCCCGATACCCCCCGCCGCAGAACCCCACCATGCCTTAGTCTCCCACCAGCAACTGAACCTCATCCCGGCCTGATCCTCAGAGGAACTGTGGGGCATTCAGTGGCACTGTTAATCACAACCTCTCACTCGCGCCAAGTAAGCACCCTCCCAGTTAGGAGGTTTTCGGATCGTCTCGTGACTTTCCGTACGAGCAAAGTTTCGATTCAAACTTCTTAGTGTCGGCTGGTTTCTTCTCGGTTGGTATAGGTCCCGCTGGCTGTGAGAAGAACGGGAAATAACCAGCCCCGTGTCTGTTCGGACCTGTGTTGTGGCTTGCTCGCTGAGCCCCCCAAACCACGTAGAATTGAAAATGCATATATATTTGTTCAGCAGATTCTTTTTAGCCGGGGGGCTTGCTAGGCCTCGAAGGAGAGGCAATTCCACGGATCCTATCCACCTTAGTCCCGTTTTGTGCAGAATAAAGTGGGAGACCTAGCTAGAAGGTAGTCTAAGTATCACAATAGGTAATACTACGATTGCAGAGTCACCCTTAAAAAGAAAATCATTCCGGCAAGGAGTACGTGCCCCATGCCACAATTCAAGAACCCCATTAACCCAAGTACTCTATATGCTAGATGGGACCTTCCACTCAGCAAGTATCATGTTATAGAAATGTGGACCACCCTACTCACGGATAGGCACCTCTACATGTGAACTACGTTATATTATGGTGGAGTTTGGACCGATCATACCTTATTCAATTCATATACTATAGCTTTGGTCGTAAACACACACTTGTCACGTCGAGTTGCGTCTTCGAACGACCCCCTTTTGTGTCCCAGTCCAACATAAACGGAACTGACCCACCCCATATTATATACTATGTGGTGTAGCAAGCTTTAAGTCCAAATACTTGTAAATCAGTGTTAGATAGCCCCTAAATGCTGAATTCTACTCAACCCTGCTCGTACTGCTTGTCACAACGAAAGGTTTTCTTGTTACATCCTTCTTATTTCTCGATGGGTATTTCCTTGCTTTCCTCTTAGCATCATAGGATATTGTCCGGGCCTGGATGTGTGGTCGGTTCTATGCTAGGGGGACTTGGGGTAGTGGCTTTCTCCATTGTATGGGGTGGAAACGGGGTTTTGTTTACACTATAGCTTGTAGCTGCATGCAGCATCCATATACCATAAACAATCAAATGATCTTTTTACGAAAAGGAAAAAACATATAAAAAATGACTACTGCTTAGGAACGGGCTGCCGGCTGTTAGAATAACGGAGGGATAGGAGGGGCACAGGTCCTCACTCGACGTCACCCGGACTACTAAATTCGAAGCAAATGAGATATAAAAGTGTGCGAGAGCTAGTGATATAAATGGGTTGTTCGTCTTCGGAAGCGTGATAAACAGGCTCCTAAATACACAACCTCTGGTAGATGCCATATCGCATGCAGGGATCTCCTCGAAACAGCTTATGGTGGGCTGGTAATGGTATCATACAACCAAATCATGAAAGCAATAAAAGTGACTGTGACTAAAGGGTATCATTGAACTCCCATATTCCCGCAGCCCCACCCCGCTACCTCACAAATCAACCTGCATCTTCCTCTCAATTGTCAAGAACTTAAATTCGGGGACAATAACGCTCTCCCGTCCATCGCCCTCCCCAGCAATCGGTATAGGACGGTAATGCTCAAGTGGGCTACTCTTGTGCACCCTCCCATTAATCGTAATGACATCTAGCTTCGAATGGTCCTGCAAGATGGCAATGTCCTCCAGCGGATTCCCGTTGACGAGAATACAATCTGCGTAGTAGCCTGGCTGAATCTTGCCGAGTTCATGCTCGCGCATGAAGAGCTTGCCGCCTTCAGCTGTTGCGGCGAGAATAGCTTCCATTGGCGTGAAGCCCAGGAGTTTGACAAAGTGCTCGAGGTCGCGGGCGTATGTGCCGTGAGGGGTCCAGGCAAAGCCGTAGTCGCTGGGTTATGAGTGTTAGTGGAAGGGGAAGGGAATGGGGAGAATGGGGGATAGGGAAGAAGATCACTTTACCCTCCGGGGAGAACAGTAATGCCTCTACGGTGCATTTCTTTCAACCCTTTGATAGCGGTTTCAAGTTCGGCTTTGTAGCCAGCCTTTTCGGCTACTGCTTGGGGGTACCCGAATGCTGCTGCTTCGTAGACTAATAATTGTCAGTGTTTGGCCTTCCTGAATGGGTGGGAGTGGATATACGGGTAGCATATAACCAGTTCAACGCCGGGACAACAACGACCCTATCCTTGGCTTTCTCCAGAAGGTCCATTCCTTCATCGTCGATATAGCTAGCGTGAAATATGACGTCCACGCCGTGCACGATGCTCAACTTAACAGATTCCCTCGCGCGTGCATGCGTACAGACACGTTTTCCATGCTTATGTGCTTCATCGACAGCAGCTTCCATATCTTCCGCAGAGAAATAACAGTCCGTTGCGGCTCTGATTTCCGTAACCTAGCCCCGCTCCATTTTTACTACAATCTCCTCAAAAGGGTCTGGGAAGAGTGGACCTACCGATTCACCAGAAATGCTCAGCTTGATCTGGTCCACACCTAACTTAACATGCCCACGGATAACTTCCCTAATCTCCTCCGGAGTATTTGCATACGCAGTAATTCCGGGGACTAACTCACCATCCACCTTGGCGATTTCCTGACCATTGGCCAAACACCTTGGTCCATAAATATCACCGGCGTTGATAGCGTCTCTAATGACAACGTCCAACCTCGGCTTCGCAGAGGCCGCTCCCCAGCACATGGTATACCCCGAGTCAAGGTAGCATTGAGCAGCACGCATAGTAAGGAGGGTGTGCTCTTCAACGCCAAGCTCACCGAGGGCGTCGAGGTTACCCCCGTTCCAGGAGAGGTGTGTGTGGGCGTCACATAGTCCCGACATCAGTGTTCTCCCGCGGCCGTTGAATACCTGGACTGTTGGGTCGCGAATGAGTGATTCGATGTTGGAAACTGTGCCGACCTCTACGATGCGTTCTCCTGTGGTGGTATTTTAGTTTTACATTTTATATAGAGAGGGGGAGCAAGGAGAGTAAGGGAGGAGCAAACGTACCTTTAATCAGAACGTCACCGGGATAAGGTTCCCTCCCAGTGGAATCCAAAATACGGACATCACGGAATAGAATTCTGCTGTCTGGATGGGTTCCGGCGATTTCGTAATTCTTAGGTTGTAGAGGGTTCTTCGACGTCCCGTTGATAGTGGTGGTGCTAGCAGTTGCGCTTGTATTTGCATTTTCAGCCATGGCAGGCAAGATGAATTGAATAGTAATCGTTCTTGGCTTTCACTCAATTCCAATGTAAGCAGCAAGATGTGTGGTGGAGAGAATAAGGAAGAAGGAAGGAACGAAGGAAAGAAGGCCTTCTGTGTACCGAGTTATGATATCGGCAAATAATTCTTGGGAGGAAGCGGCTCCTTCTATTCGCTCCGGATATACCAGTACGTGATACCTTAAAGCTTCATTCTATTTCCTAGCCTCACAAGACCTCAAAAATTTCCACTTCCACCACCTCGCCTAACCTCATCTCCTCCCTTCCTCTCCATCATTCAGAGGGAAAAAAATTACCATGCAAAGTATGGAGCAAAATATCCAAAAATACAAAATACAAAAATAAAAATATAAAAACACATCCAGAGCGCATTATGCGCAGTGAAGTGCGCGCTCGCGGTTGAGTGCGGGGCGATGAGATGGTCCAGCCGATCGTTGTAATATAGACAAATCTTCTTAGTTCAGGTCCCTGGTTGTGCAAGGCTTCATGCATTCCACTGGAGACTGCCGTTTAAGTTAAATTGCGGTAGTTTATCCGTACTTGAGGTGAGAAGGCGGGGGCTAAAAAAGAGTTATCATAATCCTCTAGAGTTCAGATAAAGATGCCGAGACTGGCAGTGACACAGGGTCATCTTGGCCCCAGTTGGGCCGACCGCAAACGACGGAGAAGCCTGGTAGACATAGTGAAAGAAAAAATTTCATACGATAAAAGCGGAATGTAGAAGATCGATCGAAGGGTAGAGGGAGGGGAAAGTTTCTGAACTTGAACTGAGTTAAATAGACATAAAGAGTGGGTGTTTTATTTACTTAAGTTGCTCTCACTCGAATTCTACTACGCACTTATATGATACCCCATATATTGTGTCAGTGCAGGCGCATGTAAAGTGTTAGCCAACTGCTAGGAGAGAAAATTTAGCACAGTAGCAGTTGTGCAACACGACCAATCACAATCCCACTATCTCCTCACATTTCCATATTCTACTATATCAAGCTATGACTGGGTGCTTCAAGTTGCTAGACATTGAGAAAGGCAGAGAAATTACTTAAAAATTATCCTATTCTCAAACTGGGAAACAATTGAGGCACCCTCCTATTATTCTCAGAAAATTTTTCAGTGACATCAAAAGAGGATAGAATAAAAGACCTTCCAGTACTTAATATGATATCTAAAATATTCAATACTAGCATCCAGCACTCTATTACCATAGAGTTTAAGAAGAAGCATTGTCAGGCTTTTGCAAAACTGTACCATCATATCACAGTCTGGGCCTTAGTCAAGATAATGAGTTTGAATTTAAGTTAGCTTTAAGTTTGACAAAAGCCATAGAGTGAAAAGGAAAGAAGTAAATTATTTCTTACTAATATGTATTGTTGAAATCTTAGCAGGGCACTGAGATTCAGAGATTGAATGAAGGAGGATTGTTAGTATGCTGTTTTCAGTAATAAATACTTTGTAAAAAAGCCAAAAGGTTTTCGAATGAGTTTGAATTATGATATCAGAATACTAGAGAAAAAGTGAGGAAGGGACTATAATTGGATAGTGGCCAAATGATATGGAATTAAGTCAATAGTTTTGACTTATATCTAGTAAGGGATAATGATTCTTTGATCTAAATCTTTAAAGAGTGTGCCAATTGACAGAGAAGAGAAATTTATAGGGTATTTCCTAATATTTATAAGACCAAAGGTGGCCTAAATGCTGTTAAGAGACACTTAGCAGAATATCTTAATAATTTTTAGTCTAAGGATACTAAAAGTGTTTTCCTTTTTCTTTTTTCTTTTGAAAAAGCCATTGGAACTAATGTTTAAGAGGATAGTAGCAGTTTTAGATGCAAGGGGATAGTATGCCAAATATTAGTTTTCTTTTATAGTTTTTTTTTTTTGAATACTTTTCCCTTTCAACCTATCTTTACTCTCTATAACTTATTACCTGTCTAAGATCTTAATTAAACTGAGCTACTGGCTGTCGTGTGGTATCAAATATTAGGCGCGCCCATCGTTGTATTCGCCGACCGAAATGTTGGTCACCATACTTTATCCACTGCTACATTCCACGGGAGCTCAACTAAACCGACGCCTTGTCAGCAGTGAACACAAAACACCAAACAAATTTTCATGATCAAGATAAATTCCTTTGAGGATAAATACAATGTGGAGGCCGCACATATCAAAAGTATTGGTGGAAATTCAAAGACTCTAATTGTTAAGGGGGATGAGAGTATCGAGGATAAAGACTAGAAGGAGGAGGAGGTCGTACATATCAAAGATATCACTGATGGGAATTCAAAGACCCCGCTGTCGAGAGGGGCGGGAATGGAAGGGTCCCACTCCTAAAACCGAAAGTCGTCGTTAAACATACATCTATCGAGGTGGGTAACATTTGTGAGCTCTGATTCTTCATGAATTTTAAGCATGGCGACTTATCAGCATTTTGTAATACCGGTAATTGTGGAGCTTTTGCAACCACGTAATCTCCCGTCATCCAACTTCTTCCTTGGTTGGATAGTGCTGATGGCACCTATTGCCCCCTGGGTGCCATGATCGGGGGGATCGCCCACGATGCTACCTTTTCTTCAGAGCACCCAGGTAAAGCAGAGGTAAACGAATACGTTGCCAATAAGAACTGCCCGCGGCAGACATATCTTCACCCTCTAATTTAGGTAGCCATCTCCCGAATTCATGATGCTATGTCTGGCGCTAGCAACCTCCTTTGGTTCTAGGAGTTTCATAGCAAGGGCCACCTAGAAGGGTTTAAGGATGAGCTTGCCCGGAAGGGTTAGAGAGCGAGTGGCCTGAGCAAAAAAAGTTATATAGCTCAGGCAAAAGGGTACCTAGTGGTAATACATATAAGTGGTCATGGGATCTCACTCGGAACTATAAGCCATTTCTTTGCCTTGAACAAATTTCCCGGTGTATTTGCCACAAATAAATTGTCTAAACACTGATTGGTTTTCCCACAAAACACCGCTCTTCTCCGTATCTTCCCAATGGAGTATCCATCTCCCATTCCAAACCAGATTGCATGGAAATGCACTCGTAGATGCTATCACAATCCCCCACCCACTAAAAGCCATCTGTCCAAGAATTCCAGTAAGTGCTGGTAGGACAAGGCGCTCTGGTCAACGATATCTGTCATACAAACGATAGAACCCAATTAGGTGTTTCCGAACTCCGGAGGAGCTGGCCCTTGTTTTAGACTAATGACTACCCCGGTACCGCGAAAGGGACATATCTCTAGGGTATTCCGGAGAATGGAAAAGTGCTCAATCCATTAGGACTATCCCAAAGGAGCAAACCTAGGAACGGAATTATTATTTTCCCCATACGCAGAAAAAGCCACCTTGCTCAGGCATGATGCCACTGGACATGTGAGCTAAGGCCTCCGGTCATATTGGCCCTAGTAAATATTTGAGAAAAATTGGTACCGCATTGTGCAGTATCATAGCTGTAATTGTGGGTACCCGTCTCCACCCTTTCCTCCCCCCTTTTCTATCTTGACAAACTGACTTGTAGGACACGATTAGTAGCTTTTCCCTTTTGCTTGCGACATGTCTCACGGGATCGGCATCAAGCCACCCTGGCCTGTTGTGGACGGGCCTCATGATAGGCAGTTACCGTACTCGAGTACCGTAAGTACTGTGTAAAGCTCAATTGAGCCAGTCGAAGAAAACGAGAGCCGAGGGTGGCTGACCTACACTTACCGCACCGGCACATAGCTAACCCCGTCAACCGGTAGCTGCAATTGTCGTGCACGGTGCAAAGGGTGCTCCCTCTTGCGCTCGTGGGATGTCAGATCTTTAGCGTGTGAGAACCAAGAAAGAATCCCTGTGTAAATCGCCGAAGCTCCCCTGCCTTTTTCTAGCAATTCCGTAATCTCCGGTTCCGGACTCCCCACTCAATTCCCCAAGCCGAGTGATAAGTGGGCCCAGCGAAACCCACATAGTGTATGTAATGGTCACGGATTTGTACGGAGAAATAAATCCCGGTACCAGTTTCTCTGAGAATTCGGATCTCGGAAATGCTATTGTCTTAGGGCTAAGTCGGGGGGAGTGGCACATACTTCGAGGAATCGTAGATGGTTTGGGGAACGAGAAAGAACTATTAAAGGGAAGAAGGACCTTCAAAGGAAAAAAGATACCTGATGACGTCCAAGAAGGAGAACGCTACCGCATCACTCTAGGCTCTCTCTGTTCGCCCACCCGCACCCACCAAGCCAATCAAATCATGACGGTCCCAGCCTCAACCCCCCCAACAAACTTTATAACCTACACTCCTCCTAATTCTACACAAACCCGAGTTGGACATCTGGATATTGAAGACTCAAAAATAACACCCCTCTCTCATCCATCAGGAACCCCTCTTACAAACCTCTACGAAGTCATCTCAGTTGGCAGGAATGCCCAATTTATCCCAACCTCCAAATTCCAATCTCCCCTCGAGCTCTCCTCTGTCACTCTTCTCCCACCGATATCAGGTAGGGATGTACTAGCTGTAGGAAAAAATTACGCCGAGCACGCAAAAGAGTTTAATTTCAGTGGGTTCGACTCGAGCGATAAGGCCGACCAACCAACACACCCAGTTATATTCACCAAACGGGCCACAAGCATTGTGGCATGTGGGAGTGAGATATTCCCACACACGGGATGGACAGAAACTTTGGATTATGAAGGAGAGATTGGGGTAATTCTGGGGAAGGAGGGATTTGGAATTCCAGAAAGTGAGGCTTGGGATCATGTTTGGTATGAATGCTACTCGACTCGGCTTCGTCCGTCTGAAAGTCTTGGAAGCTAATACTTGTTCATGATTCAGGGGGTTTACGATCATAAATGATGTAACAGCCCGAGAAAAGCAGAGGGATCACAAGCAATTCTTTCTTGGAAAGTCTGCGGACACATTTTGTCCCATGGTGAGTTGACCCCCCCCTTCTAAATTCTCATCCAGATATAGCCAACCGCTCACAATCCCAGGGGCCAATTGCCGTGCCAATAACATCCCTTCCGGACTATCAATCCCTGCGAATAACAACGAGTGTGAACAATGAGCTCCGTCAAGACTCGAACCTCTCCGAACTTATATTCTCTATCCCCACCCTCATCTCCACCATCTCGAGTAGCCAAACCATCCAGCCGGGGGACGTGATTGCAACCGGGACACCGGCAGGCGTCGGGATTGGCCACACTCCCCCAGCATACCTAAAGCCCGGAGACGTCGTACAAGTTAGTGTGAGCAATCTCGGAACGCTAACCAATAGGATTGGCACCCCTAGCAAAAGGCCACCACCAGTCCTCCAGCAGTCACCCGCTCCGCCAAAGAACTTTACCCAATTGACCACTCTCCGTAATGGGAAGCAGGTCTATGTCGAACGCTATGGTGATGAAAACTCCTCTAATATCATTGTCTTTGTCCACGGCCTCGGCGTAAACACGACTTTCTACCACCCACTATTATCACCAGCGTTACTGAAGTATAACATAATCCTATACGATCTAGAAGGTCATGGTCAGACACCTACAACCGCAAGTTCTAGCACCAGCATCTCCACTTACGTTGACGACCTTGAAAACCTGATGTCCTCCCTCCCTCTTCCTCCCGTCTCTAGGATCTCCCTGGTGGCTCACTCTTTGGGCTGCCTCATAGCCCTAACCTACGCCTCTAAATACCCCCTCCAAAACCTGATCCTCCTCGGCCCCGCTCCCACCCCGCTCCAACAATCTTCTGCAGAAGTCTTCCTGAAGCGCGCCGACCAAGTCCGTGCAGAAGGCATGCTCCCACTTACAGAAGCCATAATCTCATTAGCTATGTCACAAAAGACTCGCGCAGCAAATCCCCTGGCAGTAACACTTGGTCGGTCCATACTTCGCGGAAACGACGTGGAGGGGTATGCCAAGTGCTGCACTGCGTACGCGCGGTTCACAGGAGAGGGCATTAATTGGGAGAGATTAAGGGTCTCCGGTGAGAAGGTTGTTATTGCGGGTAGTGAGGATAAGTCTGCACCGCTCAACATTATTAGCAAGACTGCTGAGAGGATCCAGGCTAGGTTGGTTGTGCTCGAGGGGGTGGGGCATTGGCTGGTTATGGAGGATTTGGAGGGGGTTGAGCGGGTTGTCGAGGGAGTTTTTTGTTAGGAAGTATGGTTTGGCTTAGATGTTTTTATGTTGGAAATAAATGACATGCCTAAGCTTACTCACTAACTAACCTGCTGACTAAAGATGTCATGAAAGTTACCGTAAAATCTCGCTTTTTTAACGAACTAGCTTGGACTAGGGCTTTTCAAAATCTCCGGTATGATATCATACTAAGAAAACTAAGCTTTTGAGAATTTTGGAAGAGACAAGATATTTGGCCTACCATCAATTCCAGAAACTTGTCCTAGTCCGGGCCAATTCATTAAAAGCGGGATTTTACGGTAAAATGTGTCAAATTAGACACAAGGCAAAAAAATTCAAAAACCTGCAGCACCTATTCCCTCCGCCCAAACATGTAAATAAAGAAAAACATGTAGAAAAACACAGACGAAAATAAATAAAACTAGTTCGTAAATAAGCTGGGATGAGAAAGTAAGCTAGCTGCTAGCTAGCAACTCAAGGCATAAGGATAATTTCCCAATATACGATAAACAAAGAGGAGACCAGAGGAAAAGAAACGCATATTTTTTCCTATTCTAAGCGAACAGAGTAGAATAGAATAGAATAGGTTTAGTTCATACTAAGGACATAGCACACTGCTGGTCAATATCGTCCTATCCCCTCAATTTCAAATTAGCAAAACTAACCCCAGGAGGCAAGTAACGGAGGAAAGAAGGTCCCCACCCAGCAAAAAGCCCCCGGCGAAACCCATTGGCTCATATCCTGCATATAGCTCCCCTGCAACCAACTATCCAACTCCATATCCTGCGGGTATATAATCCCTAATGGCGCCGCTGCTACAAAGTTTGGATTCGTTATTGTCGTTGCCGTAGCGGCTTGGTAGTACATTGGCTCGGGCATGATGCCCGCCATCGTCGTGGTGGTAGTTGAATCGAGATGGTAGGCGCCCCGGTGATGGGGGTGGGCGAATGACTGAGTTGGGTAGAGGGGAGTGTCTTTGTACATTTGGTGCTGTTGTTGAGGGTGATGGGGTGGCGATGGGGTGGTGATGGGGTGGTGTGTATAGATTGTGTCCATTGCTTGGGTGGGAGGTTGTGGAAGTGCTGCTGGCGGTGGTGGGGGCGTGGCTACCTTTATGCGGCTGTTTATTTTTTTGCTAGAAAGGTTATTGTCAATACTTACTTCACTACCTAGGAATGGGGGAGGGGATCACCGAAGGAAGTTTATGACCGGCAGCGTCTTTGCAGCAATTGAGCTCCTCGGTGAGTTCTTGATAAAATGGTCGCATACCTGCTGGAAGGCCTCCCAGGTTGGTGACTGACTTGGGTCATGCATCGATAGTAGATCTACAGATACCACTACCGCAGCATGGAACGCGTGGAAGGTTGCTAGGCCGTTGGTGTACCATCTGTAAGGCTGGTACTTCTGCTTTGTATTTAGGATGTTATATATTTCCAGGATCGTTGTCGCGGACTCAATGCATTGCCTCCTTGAGTCCGGGGCGACAGGGCGGTTCCCCGCAGACGAGCCATGAAAGTATGGACGGTGGAGGAGCAAGAGCATCTGATGCAGGTGCCCATGCAGGATATACCAATGCACTTGGTCGTTCGCCTTCAGCTCGTTCAGCTCCGTGCCGCCGGCCGAGTACTTGCTCGGCCAGGTTTTCTGCTCGCTGCGAATCTCCTGATCTAGCTCGATGATTGTTGAGTAGTCCGCCCCTTCCGCGCCAAATAGCTTTTCATATATCTTGGACGTGATATTTAGAAGCCGAAACTTCAGATTCAGATAAGTCATCTGGGTCGGGCGTGAGGAAGCTTCCCGCACCCCGGTCCTAGTAATGTCGACGTCGTTGACATCTAACGGCATGCGGGTTTCAAATTGAGTAGCCCTCATCATGCTCGGTCTGCCGAAGGCGGATGCCTGGAAGGCGTCGAGCATGAGGATTGCTGCCCAGCATCGTCGTCTCTGTTCTGTTTCTACCGGATCTAGCCCAAGGTTCGTCCCATCTTTATGGCATCCCAAGCCTGCCGCGAGATTTGCGGTCAAGCCTATGATTACCAATCAACACAGGCGTTACATTTAGAATTATGCACTCAGGGTCACAAGTTTTAGGTTTGTGGTGGGGGAATTTCTTAAAAATGAGGGATAACGGGAACCCACCCAGTAATGCCCAACTCATACCCCCATCGTTAGAATGATTTTTTGAATAAATCAATAAAATCAAACACTGGACAGTGCTGAGGCGATAGCTCTCCATGAACCGATCTGCAACAAGGCATCTCATAGCTAAATCGCAATATCTTTTGACATAACTACTCAAATCCAAACCCCCGCCCGCAGACATATGCAGATGCTCTTTGAGAATTGCATCGTTATCGTCTAGGGACATAACACCAACTCCGAGCACAACAAATAGAAGCGCAAGCCATGAGAGCGAAACATCCTTTGGCGACTCCCAGAATGCCCGGTAATCTTCCATAAACGAAGGCTCATGGAGGACATGAAACAGCGAAGCAAAAACCTCGACGTAGCGGGAAACGAGATAGTCGATCAGTGGTTTCGGCGGGAGCATGAGAATGAATTCCCCAGCATCAGTGTTTGTCGGTGCTGTGAATAAGGAATATGACGCGGGTGTTTGCTTCTCTGCTTGCGGTTGCTGTTGCGACTGCGTCTGCTGTGGCTTACTCCCATCGTTCGATGCCGATGCTTCCTCCTCATCGACTTCCCCCTCGCTGATATTCCGTATGGAAGCCTTCAAGTCGCCCATTTCCAATAACACGCAATCCCATCTCGACTGGTCAACGTAGGAAGTTCCCCCATTGGTGTCATGTTCCAGAGAGGCGTTCGGGCGGCTATTCCTGCTGTCCCTGTCATCCTCGTCGTGATGACCAGGAGGCGACAGGGTGCTCGATGCACTAGTAGCCGGCGACAGCGGCGGGGGCATGGCTGACGAGGAATCGTTATTCCGAACACCACTACCACCACCACCGCTGACATTCTGCGGTAAACCGCCCTTCGCAGCCTTCTCCGTAGCGCACATTTCCTGGATCATGCTTTCGAGTTTCCGTAGTCTCTGGCGTAATTCTGCACATTCCTTAGCTTGACGGAGAGCAGTCCCCTGGGGGCCAAAGGAGCAGAGAAGCGCATCTCCTCTGTTCACGCATGTTCCGCATGGTAGTTTCCGATCACATTTTGTCTTCTTCTTAATGCACGTAGCGCAGCTCAGCGGCCTTCTCACGCCGCGGGATCCCCTCGGTCGATTTGTTGAAGAGGAAGCAGTCTCGGTGCGAGTGGTGATAGTTGTAGTGGAATGGTGGGTTATACGGGAACTCGCGTTCACGCCATCCTCATTGTGATGATCCTCGGCTGGCGGGAGTCGAAACTGTGTGAACATTTTTGCAACTTTTATTGTTTATTTATTTCCCCTCTTTCCCAAGTTTTGTTGGTTCGCCTGTATAAGTTAGGAGAATGGAGAAAGAGGAGGACGAGAAGGGGAGGGGGGAGCGAGGGGGTGGGTGAGTAGGTGAATGAGTAAATGAGCAAGAGAGTGTGAGAGAGGTAAGTCTCACAAGGAGAGTGCGAGAGGCAAGGAAGAGTGTTAGCCGTAGAGGTATGGGTATGGTATAAGCAGGACTTCCGTCGAACCTTCCTTCCGCCTTTGTCTGGGTTCTTTTGCAGTGTACCTGCACTCGCGCTCCCTCTCACACACAACCATACACACGGGGTAAGAAAAACAGCAATCACGAAGCGGGGGGGTAGGCTAAAGCTCGCGAGATCTGCCATCTAGGACGATGCGGACTGCGCTGGAGTAGGCTTGACCGTTTACTTCCATATCTGTCAGCGTAGACCACAAGCACTTGTGCACCACTAACTTTACAAGTGCTACCACCACGACCCTCACCACCATCGCCAGGATATGTTTCACTCGCTGAGACATAAAAGGGAGGTTCGTTATTACCAACGATTACAAGTACCGGTACTTGTGCAGTGACAGATTATTTATTTATTTATTCCTTCACCTGTTGGCTGCAGAACGGGTTGGGTTGGGCTCTACGAGTACAGGGAACGGGGGGGGAAAGGGTGCCGTGCAGGCATGGCGCTGGTCTCCGGAAGTTGCCCTTATTATTATACCCAACATCGAAGGATATTTCGACTTTGCGATAACGCTTACAAATAGAGGCTTTGAGTAAAGTTTGGTACCGTATTGGAACATATTTAGGGAGTGATTTTCATTCTAGTCTTCTGGTTGGGTCTGTACTGGAATAGAGGCGTTCAAATTTTGTATTGGAAGGGGAGTTACCCATTTGCCCTTTCTATGGGACTGGAGGACGGTAACGGCAGCCACCACACTATAAAACCGTGCCAATTCTTGTCTCGGAGAGAAGAGCAGTAAGACTAGTGTCGGAAAAAGTTTTTACTGAATAACTGGCAAAGTGAATTCTTGATTAGGTCTAGTCCATCGCCATATTAGGACTAGGGCCCTTGATTTGAGCGTGAGACCTCAGGCGGGCTCTAAGGGCGCTGGCACCATACTGTCTTATGTGTGGTTCCCAGCGACCAAACCCTGCCCTTGCGGCCAACTTCGTCCGAAATTCCTAGATTGGGAATAGCTGCACCTTGAGATGGTAAACAATAAATTAACCGGTCGCGGACCAAGGAAATATACTTGGCGATTCATAAAGTATTCGGATGGATTGGCGCCAAGATTCGAGTGTTTAGGTGATACACAGCAGACACCTTAGCGCCAAGCCATCCGAATACTTTTTTTTTATTTTTTTTATCATAACTTTCGATATTTATTAGCTATTTACCAGCTATCTAATACACTATAGGGCTTTTTATAGCATTTAGTCTGTTTGCCCTTCAATCCAACTTAAACTTCTCCTACTCACTTGCTTACCGCCTTCCCTCTCCTTCTATTTCCTCCATCATCCATCACTCCCAAAACCTTCCTTATACCCTTCGAATGAGCTCCTAAGGTTGATACACTTGCAATGGATATACCCACCTTACACTCACTCTTCCCTTCCTTCTCTTTTCTTTTCTTTTCCCTATTCCTCCTCGCCCTTTCCCTGTCCACTCTTAATACCCTCTCCCTTCTCTCCTCGTTCCTCTTCCCTACTTCTATCCTTCTCCCCTCTACCCACTTCCTCCCCCACTCTTCCTCCCTTTCATTATCCCAATTTCTCCACTCCTTCCATCTCTCCTCCATCCAACCCGTCTCTCTCCCAAAATTCCTCATTGCCTCCACCCCTTTCTCTTTAAACAATAACCATTCCATCAACATCCATTTCCCTCTTTTTCCTTCCTTTTCCCACTCATCCCATATGATCCTCCTTTCCTCCTCCCACTTCTCGCACTTCATCAATATGTGATCCCTGTCTTCCACCTCTCTCTTTTCACAATCACATTCCCCTTTCCCTTTCCTGTACCTCGTTCCCCTCATTCTCCCATGCCCCGTCCTCATCCAAAATAAAAATATACACTCTCTCCTCTTCCCTCTATGTCCTTTTTCTCCCTTCCCCTTCCCAAAATACGCCTTCCCTGTTTCCTTCCTTTCCCAATATTCCTTCCATACCCTCTCTATTCTCCTCTTCCTCCTTTGTCCCCACTTTCCCCAACTCAATACCCTCTCGTCCTCTTCCCCTTCCATGTATACCCCCTCCTTCGCTAATTTGTCTGCCTCTTCATTCTCCCTTATTCCCACATGTCCCGGTACCCATCTCCAAATTATGTCCCAACCTTTCTCTTCTAACTCTCTTCCCCACTCCCTTACTTTCTGTTCCCACCTATTACACAATCTCCTACTCTTCCTCAATTTCTTTAAAACTCCCACATTATCCACCCCTATCACTAATCTCCTTGCACTCCCTTCATATCTCCTCATTTCATCCAATATATCTCCCACTCCTGCCATTTCCCCATCCCCTACCGTCAATCCATATCCCTTCCCTTTTCTCCAACTCTTGTATCTATTCCCATATACCCAAATTACTCCACCCACCCCTACTCTTTCTCCCATCATGCTCGCATCACTTATCCCCACTACCCCTTCCAACATCCATTCCTTCCTTTTCCTCTCCCATTCTTCTTTCACCTCCCGCTTTCCTTTTCCTATCACCACCTTCCATTTCATCTTATTCCCCCTCTCTACCTCCATATCCCATACTTCTCCTTCCAATCTATCCTTCAGCGCCCCTCTTACCACCCTTCCTGCCCATCCCAATCTCCAACTCCCTACTTCCTCCATTTCTTTCTTCCATTCCTCTCCAAACCTCTCTCCCATTCCCCTTCTTATTAATCTCGCTCCCCATCTTTCCACCCCCTCATCCAATTCATATTCCACCCTCTTCATTCCCACTTCTCCTAACATCGCATCTATTGGCGTTGTTCTCACTGCCCCTAATATCCCCCTCAAACACCTGTTTACCCACTTCTGTATCCTATCTCTCATCCATCTTTGTCTATCCCAATACACTTCCATCCCGTACATCATCGCCTTCTTCACCACTACCTTAAATATTTCCACCAGTACCTCCACACTCACTCCTCTTCCTCCCCTTCCTATTAACTTCTTCATCATACCCCACCTCATACTCCCTATCTTTAACCTGTTTGCCACATGGCTCTCCCATCCTCCGTTCCCTTGCCACCAAACCCCTAGTACCCTAACCTCCTCTCCCCATCTTATATTTTCCCCTGGCCACTTCATTTCCTTTCCCCTTCTCCCTCCTTCCTTGTCCACCCATAACCCTTCCAATTTCATCGTTTGTACATCCACCTCCCACTTCTCCAGTCCCCTCCTCAAACCCACTTCCATTTTCCCTACCCTTTCCTCTATTTCTCTTTCACTTCTTCCTACTACCATGAAATCCACATCGTCTACCACCGCTCCCATCCCCACCCCATCTACCCCCTCTTTCCTCACTTCCTCCAATACCCCTCCCAAAATAAACATAAATAGCATAGGGCTCAAAGCAGAACCCTGTACCGTTCCTCCCTTTAACCACGTCCATTCCCCTTCCCTATTCCCAATTTTCACCCTGCTCCTTCTTTCCCTTAAAAAAGAAGTCACCCACTTTCTCAAGTATTCTTCCACTCCCAACCCACTCAACCTTTCCTCCATCTTCCTCACTCCCACATTCTCGTATCCTCCTTTTACATCCATGCACAACAACAACCCCAATCCTCCCCCTTTTTCCCAATTCATCATTAATCCAGCCACTGCTTCCAAACTACTCCTTCCCTTCCTCCCTCCCCACTGTTCCTCTCCCAACCCTTCCCTCTCCCATCTCCCCAACCTCCCTACCACTACCCTTTCCACTGCCTTTCCCCATACGTCCAACAAATTTATGACCCTATAGCTGCTTGGCAAACTATAATCGTCCTTGTTCGGCTTCCTCATCACCACTCCTATTCCATCTCTAAATTGCCTCGGCACATACCCCAAACTCAAACTCTTCTCCACCACCCACTTTATCACTTCCCTACCCCATTCCTTTTTCCATAACTCCTTCAAAACCTTCCCGCTTAAACCATTTACTCCTGCTGCTTTTCCATCTCCCTGTTTCCATAACGCTTCCTTCACCTCTTCCCCATCAATTTTCACCTCCTTCCAAAATCCTTCATCTTCCTGCTTCATCTCTTCCCTCTTTCCCAATCCTCTCACTATTGCCTTTCCCTTCTCTTTATCATCTTCCACTAACTCCCCCCCTTCTCCTCTTATTGCCGGTACATCCGTCATAAAATCCCTGTCTGTTTTCACAAACTTAAATCCCTCTCCCCTCTTCAAACTCTCCAAATATTCCAACCAATATCTCGCCTTCTTTTCCTCTATCATTCTCCTATATTCTCCCCTCTCCACCCTTACTTCTTTCCTATCCTCTTCACTCCTTCCCCTTTTCCACCTTTCCTCCCAACCCCTCACCTCCTTCCTCTTCTTTTCCAATTCACTATCCCACCATCTCTTTCTCCCGCTCTCCCACTTCTTCCTCCCCTTACATCTTTCCAACACCTTCCTCAACCCTACTTCTACTTCTTCCACCACCCTTTCCAATTCTTCCCTTTTCACCTTTCCTCCTTCCAATTTTATTCCCTTTCCTCTCCACACCTCCAACTCGGCATCAAATTTATTCCAATCCACCCCTCCTTTCTTCCACCCCTTATCCTCCACTTCCCACCCCTCCACTTTTACTTCCACCTCTAGCGGTTTGTGGTCCAATCCTACTATTCCATCACCCACCTCACACTTCATTTCCACTCCTCCTCCATATATCGCCAAATCCAATACTCTTTCTTTTCCACTCCTACTCTCATACCTCGTCCCTTCTCCCACCTTATTTCCTACTCTTAAACCCCATTCGTCCACCCAATCTTCTACCAACAATCCTTCCCTATTCCTTTCCCCTCCTTCTCCCCCCCACCTCTTGCTCCACGCATTAAAATCTCCCATCCATATCACATTCCCTCCTCCTTCCATCAACCTCAAATGCTCTTCATGCTTCCCTTGTCTCAAATATACATTCCAGACATCTACCATCTTCCCTCCTCCCAACTCCACTCTCACTCCTATTTTCCACTGACATCTCCCTAATACCATGTATTTTCCTTTCCACCTATCTCTTATCAACATACTTACTACCGATCCCTCCTCTTTTTTAATATATCCTCCTACCCCTCCTATCGTGCCATACCCCTCTTACCCATAAAACTTTTCCCCTTTCCCCATTCCCACCTCCTGTAAACAAAATATATCCACCTCTTCCTCTCTACTCCCTATCTCCTCCAAACCTTCGTATCCTCCCCTCAAATTCAACGACCTTAATATCAATCCTCCTCCCTCAATAATTCAGCGACCTCAACCTCATCATTTCCGCCCTTACTCCTAAACAATTCCCTTCCCTCGCTTCACTCACTGTGTGATTCTTACCACACATAGCACATTTCCTGTAGTGCTCACAACTCTTCCTCTGAACCTTGCACCTCTCACATCTGTGCATCCATCCTGCATGCCCATCTACCGCACAAATATTGCATCTCAATCTTTTCCTCTCGCACTGCCACCAATTGTGTCCCACCATTGCACACTTCGTGCAAAACATCAACTCTTTCTCCTCCACATATCTCCTAACCTGAATCTTCCTACCATCCCAATTCATCCCTTCTTCCACCAATTTAACCCTTATGCTCTCCCTAGCCACGTGAGCTATCACACCAACCGATTTTAGACCCAGAGCCTTTCTCCTGTCATCATTCGCTAACCATCTCGGCATTCTCATCAACTTTATGTTGTTTTCCACCTCAATCATTTCTTTCATTTCTTCCATTTTCCCTTCCCATCTCTCCACGCTCATTCCCGGAACCACTATCCCCACCCAATTTTCGTTCCTTTTAACTTCCACTACCCCTCCTCCTAATACCTCCTTCCCTCCCTTCTCAATCTTATTCACCACCCCCTCCGCCACTTCGTTATCCTTCAACACCACCTTTACCCTATTTCCCTTTACCTCCACTTTTTCCACCGCCCCCTCAGCCAATCCCAAATCTTTCACTACCTCCTCCTTTTTCCACTCTTTACCACTCCTCTCCTCCTGCGAATCCATTATCATTTCTACCACCTTCCCACTCCTCTTCTCTCTCTCCATGCTGCTTTCAATCCACTTCATTCTCTCCTCCTCGATCTTTCCCGTAACCTCCTCACCCTCTGCTATTCCACTACCCACACCCCTCAAAACCTCTCCATACGTCCTCCCACCCTTCGCCCCTACTTCCCTTTTCAAATCCTCTCTCTCCTTCTGACCCACTTCCAAAACTACCTCACTCCTTACTTCCACCCTTTCCTCCATCTTTTTCTCCACCTTATCCATCCTCTTTATATCCACCCTCCCGTCACTATCCCCACTAACCATCATGTCAATCACCTTCCTAATCTCCCTATCCATCACAAAACACCTCGCCAATCCCTTATCAATTCCCAACACATACTCCACGTCGCTCACCATCTCCTCGTAATCTTCAAATCCCTTCTTCATCTCCAAAATTTCGCTTCTCCCCATCCCTCTATCCTTCCCCCTGTTCACTACTCCTTCCTTCTCCCTTTTCTTCCCCTCATCCCTCAACCTCTTATCCTTTGCCCTCTTCTCTTCCTTCCATTCCTCGATTAACCCCACTCCACTACCTTTCTCACTTCCGCTGCTGATGCTTATCACCTCTATCTCTATCAACGCAATAAGGGGATACTTCCATACGCCTACTTGCCATATGGTGTCGCATTACACGTAGTATCATCTCCCATAAGGGAACCCTCATTTGGTGAGCCAATCACAATAAGATCCGTATCAAGATCTCAAAGAAACTTCACCTTCATCCACGCAGCATTGGCCACTGGGCCAAACCTCTCTCTAACACCGCTCAAAGAAATAGTACGGCGTTTGGGCCATCCCTCCGCCATAGGCGCTACGGGTGGTAAAACCAAATCTTCGTCTAAACCCCAAACGATGCCGAGGATACGGAGTGGGAATCCCGACACTACTACCACGCAAAATTCAGATCAGTATTCTTACCCAGGGGAGGACCAGGCTGTCTAGACAAAACCATTATAAACGCTGTTTGCTCCTTAAGCCAAATGTTAAGCGAGCCGCCCAACTCTGGGAATCGGCTAACTTAACCGAAATTTGACCGACATGCGCGGACCGTCCTCTCGGGCCAATGTCAATGCTCGAGGCAGCAAAGAACATCGCCTCGCCTCACCCGTGGTATTAACACAAGCTTCGCGATACTCACTCAGGGCCACTCGGCCTCTGCCCCAGTAAGCCGACCATGTCTAGCTCAGATTTCCCCCTGCGCCACTGCGGGCCTAGGGGCCTGCCGAACTTACCAAGCTCCCTGTCAGATTTCTCTTCACACAGGATATGACTTATAGCCGAGCCCAGGGCTGACCTGTCACATTCTCAGCAAAACACACTTATTGGCTTGACCCCACACACGATTAATCGTATCCTGTTTACGGCCCTCTCTCTCAAGAGCAACAGTTTTGGGGCCATAATTTAATGCCACAATAAACTTTCATCTTCCGACCGCATAAAATTCACCAGGTGCCCAGTCCTCAGACTCCATGACTTGAACACGGTAGGGTCTCTCCTCGGGCTTCATAAACATGCCGAAAAACTATTAGTAAACTGCTGCGGACAACCAAGGTTGAAGGAATTAAACCCTCCTGAGAACATGTCGGTTGGTAATCAGGAAAAACTGAGGGCTTGATCGCCCTGTCAGTGAAAGCCATCACTAGCTTCACCGTACCCCCAGTCCTATGATACTTGTCTCCTACCCGTTTCCCTAAGTCCTCAAACATGCCCTAGACAAATCCAGGCGTACCTGGTAAATGAAAATTGACACTCAGACAAAGGTATGAAGCCATCATGAGACGGCAACCGAGCATCCTCAATGGCCAATCCGCCAAATGCGACACGTCACATAAGGTTAGGAGTTGGTTGTAAGAGACAGCGAGGATGTTCCGAATACTTTATGAATCGCCAAGTATGGTACACCCCGCCCAAATATGCAGTCCCCCCCTAGCAAATATACAGTCCGCGTCTGATTGGTCGGACCTCAGCAACCCTAGCCTACAAGCCAATCAATGGGTATCGTATATTTTCTTGGCCCGCATTTAGTCCATCCCTTGAACAGTCCGGAACAGCGAAATTTGTTGCCGGCGCGCGATACTTTGCTATAAGAAACACCACCCAACTTCAACCTCCCCAAAGGATTTTTTTCTACAGCCATCTCGACGAGAATCATGGGCATCTAACCTATTATTTAGGTGCGAAGCTGATGATGATGATTCTCCACCACCTCATCGATAGAGCCAGAATGGGAGTTTCCTCAAGTTTTTCATGGAGATATTGAAGTTTAGGAATGGATTCGTAGGCTAAACTTTTGATATCTTTTAGACTGGCGAGACAGGCAGATTCTGCACCATCCTTCCTTCCTTCCTTCCTGTCGTAATCTAGGTGTAGCCTAGTAACCTTTTCTTTGTTCGCAGGAATATTCGCCTTGTCCCTGTGTATCAGCAAGTCATACGTCCATGGAGAGTGTTTTTTTTTTAGGCGGCGGGGTCGGGAGGCACGCCAAGAGTTTACCCGGCCAACTTGCTATCGTATATAGGTACAATATGTACGAGTACTACAGCCGGTGATGAGCCGACCCCGATGACAGAGTATCCGGAGAAAAAGCTGCTCTACGATATCAACGCGGCGAAGCATCGGTCGTGGATATAAATTTACGCTACCGGCCGGTAACGCGCTGCTGCTACTACTTGTATGATACCGTATCTTCTTGTATTAGTCGGAATGGCGCTAAAGCGAACTAAAGTGAAACTAAGGCGGTTTTCAGGGGTCACGCATGCTATAACAAGTATTAATTGGCCGAATCCAGAATGTTGAGCACCCTTGGCATATGTCACCTAGCATCCTCATCCCTGACCGATGCAGGTCACCTTTCGCTCAGGTTGATCTGACAACGCGTTGTCGTGGAGACGCGCTTGTGCTCTCGCGTTCTCATAAATTCTTCCTCTCTTTCACCGCAGTTACTTTCATCCTCATTCTTTCTCTCCCACCACCACCCTCCACCCTGAACTGCAATTTCTCTTTTACAAGTTTTATAGCAGCTCCACCATAGATTTCCTAATATCCTCAGAGATGTCTACCGCCCACATGACCCCCTCCAAGCAGGTACTTACCTTCCCCACAAAATCCACTTTCCGCGGTCAAAAGTAAATTTACTAACTATCCACTTTACGCGTATCAATAGGCTGCGAATGCCCTCTCCGACATGACCGTTGACGACGTGGCTACTGTTAAGAAGAATCTTAACTCAGCTTTCGAGGGCGCAAAGTCACCCGGAAAGGGAGGTGTCAAGAGGGATCTTGAATTGAAGAAACCCGTTAAGGAAGACCCCAAGTCTGAGGAGATGGATGAGCCTATTCTTACTGAAAACAAACATCGTTTTGTCCTTTTCCCCATCAAGTATCATGAGGTTTGCTCTCCAGCCTTCCTATTTTTGGTATTGTAGGCCTGAACTAATATACCATCTACTCTTCTAGATTTGGCAGATGTACAAGAAGGCTGAGGCTTCCTTCTGGGTTGCTGAGGAGATTGATCTTTCAAAGGACATGCACGACTGGAGCGACCGCTTAAATGATGACGAGCGCTACTTCATTTCGCACGTACTTGCCTTTTTCGCCGCATCTGACGGCATTGTCAATGAGAACCTTGTTCAACGCTTCAGTAATGAGGTTCAAATTCCCGAGGCTCGCTGTTTCTACGGTTTTCAAATCATGATGGAGAATGTGCACTCTGAGACCTATTCCCTTCTCATTGACACTTATATCAAAGATCCGAAGCAGAGGACGTATTTATTCGATGCCATTGATACTAGTATGCGTCGCCTTAATCTTTCATTGTCGAGCGCTAATATAGACTTTCTAGTTCCTTGCATTAAGAAGAAGGCCGATTGGGCTATTAGGTGGATCGAAGACCAGAATTCCACTTTTGCTCAGCGTCTTGTTGCCTTCGCCGCCGTTGAGGGCATTTTCTTTAGTGGCTCTTTTGCCTCCATTTTTTGGCTCAAGGTAGTACCTTTCTAACTCATCCGCAACTTTTATTCATAATCAAATCACTAACAAAATATAACTAGAAACGTGGATTGATGCCTGGCTTGTCATTTTCAAATGAGCTCATCTCCCGTGACGAGGGTCTCCACACCGATTTCGCTTGCCTCTTGTTCGGCCACTTGAACAATCGCCCCTCTCAACAAGCTGTTCAAGATATCATTGTCGAGGCCGTTGACATTGAGCAAGAATTCCTGACCGAAGCTCTTCCTTGTGCTCTTTTGGGCATGAACTCTAAGCTCATGAAGCAGTATATCGAATTTGTTGCCGACCGCCTTTTGTTATCCCTTGGTAATCCCAAGTTTTACAATGCTACAAACCCATTCGACTTTATGGAGTCTATTTCCCTCGCCGGAAAAACTAACTTCTTCGAGAAGCGTGTTGGAGACTACCAGAAGGCTGGCGTCATGGCATCCACTCAAAAGAAAACTGAGGAACCCACGAACGATAGCGAGGGTGGCATCAGATTTGACGAAGACTTTTAGACGAGTCTCTTTTTTTTGTTTTTCGTTTAGTGTATATGAGGAAAATGGGCTAGCTGTTTTCTCCTTTTTCTTAGTTGGGATGGTTGGGATTTCTTGATGGCTTTTCTTGGTTCTTAATATTGGGCATATTAGCATATCCCAATAAATAGCATTCCCGATTGACCTTTTTTGGGGATCTAGTGTAGTGTAATTTTTTCATGCGTTTACCTCGGGGGAGTGAAAACTAATACAATTTTAGTATTTCCTGAGGTCTGGCGTGGGATTCTCATATAAAGAGTTTATATTATGGCGACAACTACTTTAAGACCTTTACTGTCTTGTTTGTTTAAAAGCTGTGCAGGTAGGTTCTGCTGTCTGAGTATGGGAAAGGGGATCGGGGGCTGATCAGTAGGCACCAAATGGCTTTATTTCGAGGAGTGGGGTTTGTGTTGTCATCATGCATGGTCACTCGGTTCTCTAGGTCTTTGCCTTGATACAGAGCGGGTGTGGGAAGAGAAGTTGAAGCAACCAAAAGGACGAGGAGGAAGTATGGAAACTCGGTATATTTTTGCAGGTGTCCTACGCCTGACTGCATTTTATCTGTAAACGGTATCATACTTACGCACTAGAGCACCTACATGAGCCTTGACTCAATGTTTTAAGCAGCATGGGAGACGGCTGGGCACATGTCAATCACCTCTTGGGCGTGCTATTATGAAATTAGAACTTGGAAAAATATCACCCGAGTCGCTCGTTGTCATACTCCCGGATTGCTGCTGAGCAGTCCAATGAGAGCAGGCTGCGTCGCCCTGCAGTTCGAGCGAGCAAGCTGCTCCTCTGGGCTTTGGAGGCCTGGCCACCGAGCCTGGTCAGGCGCTTTGGCTTCTGCTCCCTTGGTTGTCGGGTGTCCTGACTCTGTGCGCTGGGGAGCAATGCCCGCGTTACCCCCTAGGTAAGCAAATGAATCTCCACCCAATGATTCCTGGGATTATCAACTGAAGGTGCTCTCGAGCCTAGTATCTCAGATCATGGGCTTAAGTGATAGTTGGCCTATGAGTGTTCCCACCCCTTTTGTTCACCCGATTCTGAGTGCAATAATTTCCACCTTAAAGCGGCATGGGTATGGGTATAGCGGGTTGTAATTTGCTCACAACACCCTACCGCTGATGTCCTGTGCTCTTGGTGCACTATCAAGCAATTTGTATAAGTTAACCCTAATAGATGCACAGCAATTCTAATTTCCCAAGGTTTTAGTCGAGGTTTGCCTACTGAGCAACCATTCTCAGAAAGTCTAGATGAGGAAACCTGTACAGTCTAATTAGTTAACAGAGCTCCCGTTGGCATGCATCTGTCCGAAGTTCTATAGGTATCTGCGGCGGCCTAAATCAGCAGCCTTATGTTGTTTATTCTTTATTTAGAAGCCTTTAAGAGGTTAAATACCACACAAGAGATTACATCTCTTAGGCCAGAAATACCGAGTAACTTATCCTGAGCCCGGAGTGCATATAAATGAGGAATCGACAGTTGTGCCCAGGCCATCAGTACTAAAAGAATGATACCCTCCCCCCGTAGTCTCCATATAGAGCGCCTATTTTTTAGGTAGCTACAACAAATAAAGACAATACCGGTAAGCCCCGCGCTCTAGACCTTGGTGATATTATGAGTATTGACAAGGACCCAACATATTAATCTTCCAACCTTTATTAACTCTGCTATAGCCAGATCAAGGGGTGCGAAAGCGAGCTGCCGTGCGAAATGCCACACAAGTTTGCTGTTTCTGCATAGATTTAAACCTTGGCCATCGGAACTCAGGCTCTGGAATTGCGCTGAACAATTTCTGTGACCTGATTTTTGATCATGCGAATACTTGGCTAAAATCTGCGTCAGAGAAACTATTGAACCTTTTCCCACTCCCCCGGCGCTGGATAGTCGGGTATTGAAAGTGGGCATTTTGTATGAAAATCACAGAGGGGAAACACATTTTTCTCATTGCTTCGAATGATCTGGTTATCACCACCCCAACGTATTCAAGTTGGGAAATAGTAGGGGGAAACTAATTAGCTAGTAGGCTGTGCGTTAATACGGGCATCTCACTTTGGAGGTTTGCGCTGGGCACCTGTGATCTCATAGCTAGCCGGCAGACTGCAGCCTGGGTGGTGTGCTTCTAGTGCTTGGCGTGGAAATGATTGGATACTCGCTCTCTTGTGAAACCTCAATGTTACACATAACGAAGCGCTCCCGGACCCACTTTCTACAGGCGCCCACTATTTCAAGGGCACCACCGGTATTAATATTTCAAGTCTCCTGTTTCCTCAAGTCCTCCGCTTCCTCAATCCCGAAAATCCTATTAACTCCTTCGCTACCCCTCACTCCGGCACCTCTCGTGAACGATAGTGCTCTAGGAATAGCCAAAATGAATCCAGCACATCAACAACATCCTCTTCCTGCCGCCAACGTAAACTGTTTTAACGTAACAAATAGCTACAACACAGTAGAAGCTGATCATAGCTCAGAAGTCCTGAAGTGGCTATCACCGTTGGAACCGCGGGAACGGCACCACGATGTGAGCACTCGCAGACTCGACGATGTGGGAGATTGGGTCCTCCAGACCGACGAGTTTGGGAATTGGTGCAGTGTCGAGGACAAGCCGGCCAACCATGTCTTCTTCTGCTACGGCAGTCCTGGAGTCGGGAAGACATATCTTAGGTAGGAAAGCCAATTCCCTAGAAGTGCATGAGGGCTAAGTGGCGGCAATGTTAGCTCACTGGTGATCGACACACTATGTGATGAGATAGATGCCAAAAATGCCGCTGTCGCGTGTCTATACTGCGATTTCCATTCCCAGAAAGAGCAGACTATGGCCCACATTTTAGGTGCACTCTTGAAACAAGTGGTATGCAGATTAGGGCAGATCCCAGAAGAAATAGACGCTGCCTTCTACAAAGCAAAAGGTCAGATCGGCGGTCGATGTCTTCGAGTCCCTACCATCCGGAAAATGCTACTTAATTCTATCAAGCTATTACAAAGGACATTTATATGCATTGACGCGCTGGACGAACTCCGGGTAGAGCACAGAGCAGAGCTCTTGGAAGTCTTACGGGATGTCGTTCAGGAATCTCAAACCGCTCGGATATTCCTTACCGGAAGGCCCTACATTTGGGGGGAGGTCAATATGTATTTCTCCCGAAGCTTAGAGACCATGTCCATCACACCCACTCAAGAGGATATCAAGAGGTTCCTTCGCATGAAGTTAAATAGAGACCCGCACCCTGATGCAATGGATGAGCATCTACGAGCAGATATCATGAGATGTATTCCGGAAACTATCTCCCAGATGTATGCAGCAGTAGTATCCAGGGGGAGATTATGTGTGGGGCCATTCGCTGACGCCATTGCCTAGATTTCTTCTAGTTGCTTTAAACATCGACGCAATCTTAGCTCAAGTGACGATCCACAAGAGAAAAGAAAAACTCGATAAGATGATGAATGGGCTCGGCTTAGAGGATGCATACAGCGCGACCATTAACCGAATCCGCGAACAGAGTGGTAATAAATCAAAAATCGGAATGGACTTACTGATGTGGACATCTTGTTCTGAGCGGTCGTTGCGGGCCGACGAGTTATGTCACGCTCTGGCGGTTGAGATGGGGACCATGGATCACAACCCCAATAACGTTCCCTCAATACGGACACTATTGGGTTGCTCCCTCGGACTTGTCACAATTGACGAGCAGACATTGACCCTCCGTCTAATCCATTTCACTTTACAAGAGTATCTTCGGAAAAATCTCACCCTTTTCCAAAGACCCCACTCAACGATTGCGGAAGTTTGCTTGACCTACCTCAACTTCCAATGCGTGAGGAACCTGTCGCCTGCCTTGTGCGCTGCCCCAAAATCAGCCCCATTTCTCAACTATGCTTCGTGCTACTGGGGATCCCATTCAAAGAGGGATACCACCGAATGCGTGAAATCACTGGCACTCCAACTTCTAGATCAATATGATCATATATCCGCCAAACTCCTTTTAATAAATGGGAATATTTGGCCACCGTTTGGGCACAACGAAAAATCCCCCGAGAGATTCACTGGGCTTCACTGCGTAGCATATCTCGGGGTTTATGAAATCGCAATTGCCTTGATTGAGATGAGGACCTGGAACGTCAACGAGATCGATTACCTACATCGTACGCCATTAATATGGGCTAGTATATACGGGAACGAGGAGATAGTGAAGATGCTTTTAGAGCAGGCAGAAATCAAACCCAACGTGCCAGATACAGCTTACGGTCGATCGCCTCTCTCGTGGGCTGCCGAGAAAGGGCACCAAGGTGTAGTAAAGCTACTCCTGGGGAACGGAGAGGTCAATATCGAAATGGCTGACACTATGTATGGGCAAACGCCGCTTTCATGGGCTGCTCAGAGTGGGCATGTGGATGCAGTAAGGCTACTTTTAGAACGGGGCGCTAAACCTGATAAGACAGACATCAGATATGGTCGAACACCGCTTTCGTGGGCCGCCGAGAATGGCCGCCAGGATGTAGTAAAGCTGCTCCTGGCAAATGAGGAGGTCAATCCTAACCTTGCGGATACTATGTATGGTCGAACGCCACTGTCATGGGCTGCCGGAAAGGGGCATAAGGATATAGTGAGGCTGCTTCTAGAAAGGGGAAAAGCCGACCCCGAGATAGCAGATACGTTCCACGGTCAGACAACACTCGCATTGGCCGCTGAGAAGGGGGAAGAGAGTGTGGTGAGAGTCCTCCTAGAGTTTGGTGCCAACCCCAACACAGAAAGCATAAACGGCCAAACACCAATCTCGCATGCTGCCCGAAAGGGCCATGGGAACGTAGTAAAGGTATTCCTAGAGCGCGAAGATGTCCATCTCAACACTGCAGACAATTTCTTTGGCCTTACACCAATCACGTGGGCTGCCTCCAGCGGGCACAAGGAGATAGTGAAGCTGCTCGTGGAACGAGGCGGCGTAGATCCAGAACTGGCAGATTCTCGTCGCCGAACCCCACTCATGTGGGCTACCCAGCAAGGGCATAAGGGTGTAATAGCGCTATTTTCAGAGTGGGGAAAGATCAGTCACGTTGGACCAGTCGATAGCCACGACAGAACGCTCCATCTCTTAGATCAAAATACGCAGGAAGGAGGAGCCACTGCCGTAGCAACAACAGGACGCTGAAGTAGACACAGCAATCGAAGAGATCTTCTCGGACGGCTTCAGCTGTGTCTAGTAGGTAATAGAAAATATCACTATCACACATTGTTTACCTGAGCTAGCCCGCAGACACTACCTCTACCGCCCCCCTGCACCCCTACACCTCCTACCTCGAACATATCTGACAATCCTACTCTTGTTTACACTATTAATGTCGCAATCTCTTTGGTGCCCTCGAGAACTTTAACAATAACCCCCCCCCGCTACAACTTCTCACCGCCCTTAAGCCTCGTTTCTCGTAGATGTATGATAAAAAATAAAAATCCCCCCCCCCAGGATCCCAGCTATAGATAAGGTTAGCCAATGACTCTAGCTCTTGTGGGAATGCAGATACTCCTAAGAGTGAATTATATAGAGAGGAAGAATGGAAAAACAACTAGACTACGCAGGGGAGCAGAGGGGGCTCGTTTTAATTCCTATTGTATTAGGCGTTTGTTTGGGTTACGGAACGGCTGCCCTTCACACGAGTCGGTTCTTCTATTAAATAATATAAAGGATAAATAATATGTAAACCGTCAGTTTGTGAGTCGCCCTTGCCGTTAGAGGGGTATGGAATTTTCCACAAAATTGCGCAAAGACAAAAGCCCAATTCCTCTCTTTTTAAAGTATGCAATTGGAGCGAAATTACCCATAAGCAGACTTAGTGATCGGGTGATATCCCATGACGGGAGGGCATCCCTCGTTTACTATCATACCCAAAGTGGATCTTATGGTCCATGAATACTACTAAAGAGGATTAATCCCCATGAAAGTCAACTCAAAGAGACCTACGGTGAAAACTAAACCGCCCGGTTTTATTCCACTAAGCAAGCTATGGAGCAAGGATTTGGCTCACTGTCTGAAGGTGTTTGTTATAATATATCCCCTCAAACCTAGGTGGGATACGAGAGGGCGCAAATTTTGATCGTTTTACTTCGAATAATGGTGGAAGCTCAACACATTTTAGCCAAATAATCCTGCTCATGTGTCCTTGCCAAGAATGCCTCCGTGAGCCGAATATTTGGTGAGGACTCCGGAAAAATATCAAGCTGGCAGAGGCATTACTAGTACTGGCAACGACGTGTGAGTGAGTATTTAGTAACGAAGACTGCTGACAAAGTACTGGCACTCCTAGTCTAATAAAAAATGAAGAAATAAAGAAAAAGAACCAAAGAAAGCAAATAATTCCCCCCATTCCTCCTCCCCAGAATGACTGCCCTCCCCGCTCTCATTCTTGTCGTCGCGCCTATTAGAATGGCGGATGGGTTGATGTCGCCGTTGTAATCCAGGACATGCAGGAATACCCTACTACGTATTTCTCGATAATCCTTTCATATTCCGTTGTGGTGTAACGGCTAGCATCCGTCGCTTTCATGGCGAACCGACGAGATCGGGGTTCGATTCCCCGCAACGGAGAAGTTCTTAACTGATATTATGACAATTTTTTCATTTTTTCTTCTTTTCTTCTAGGAAGACAAGCGTCGCCAATCCAAGTGTCGTGCTATCATTTTTGCACGAGCCTTAGAATTTCCCGCGCACGCTAGAAGCTGTCACGAGTGCTATACTGTGCGTAATATTAATAGCATAATGGAACTAAACACAAAAGTGAAACGGGGGAACAGAACAAAGGAATGGCAGGTAATTTCCATAACCAGGCAGAGCCAATATCATGGCAGTCATAGGGAATCAACACGATCATCGTATCTGTCTAAAATTTAACTTACAAGAAAACGAAATACACAATCTCCTCCATAATATCTTTTCTATGTTACATACAGTACGGCACTCATAGGCCCAGATACCGTAGTACCGGGAAAAAAAAAACTCCAACGAGTCTCCATCAATCCCATAAACACCTGCCCAAAAGTGTGAAGCGAAAGGGGAAAAGAAGAAAAAGTACAGAGGTATAAAACAAATACAACTACTCAAATCCAACAGTGTCCCTTTTGGTAAAGACTACTCCAGTAATCTTCCCAACCTCAACAACCTTGATCCAGCCCTTTCCGCCGTCCCTTTCCGCCATGACTCTGACAACTTTCTCTGCATCTTCCATTGATATGGGATTTCTAGTGCTCTCCTTGATCCCCTCAACGACGCTTCTCATCGTCATGTTTGCCCCGCGCCCGGCTAGGCTCTTTAGGATTGGCTCGATCTCTGGGATGCGTTGCTCGGCGGCAGCACGGGCTAGGGCTTCCTTTGATGGCGCCTTCTTTCGGGCTGTGGCTGCTGCTTCGGCTTTGGCGCGGATGCGGTCGTATAGTGTTGACGTGCGGGAGGAAAGGGGGGCGGCGGGGGTGGTGGATTTGGGAGAAGGCACGGAAGCAGGTTTACGGAGTCCTTGGAGGATGGCTTGGTTTTTGCTACGCAGGACGCTTTGGATGGTGGCAGCCTGGGAATGCGCGGCGATTTCGGCGAGGGGGACTGTGGACTCATGGATGGAAGCTTCTTTCTTGGTCACTCCTTTTTCTTCCCCCTTATCGTCCTCCGTGAATGAGCTTGGTGGAGTAATGAGCTGTGGGTTTGAGTCCTCCCTATCCCTACGGAAATATAACCATAGTTTTGCCTCGAATTCCTCTTTGAGTAATTTCGTGCTGACTAGTTTTCGAGCCTTGTTCTCGATGAAGTCGATGCATATATTTCCAGCACCGTAGTCAACCAACTTAAAGCCATCGCTGTCTACCTTTCCTCCATAGTGGGATATGTATACTATCCGTCGCAGGTCGTCGAAACTGATATTCCTGCGGGCAAGCCGTTCCACGTGAAGTTTTATTGCGGAGAATGAAGCGGGGTGCGTGCCATTATTATGATGTGCCTTGTGCAAAAGCAGGGCTGTTAACAACGAGCCATGAAGGGTCTGTAATAGGGCCAAGTCTGCCGGAAGACTCTCCGATGACGGGGAAGAAGCTGGAGGAGATGGTAAGCGACAGGTAGCAGCGGTACGGGTAGCAGTAGGCTTCTTAGTGGGCGGAGAGAAAAGATCATCTATGGCGCGTTTCCGTTTCTTTGCTGGAGTAGGCGCAGGAGCAGGTTCGGATGTAGGGATAGCTTTAACCACCGACTCCTCCGCTTTGACAATAGGAGACTTGATCTCAATCGTAACAGGTACAAGTACATCTTCATCTCCGTCCTGAACAATTTTCAAAGATATTTTCTCCGGCTTGATATTCTCCCTTTTGGCCTCCGGTTTCGATGGAATCCCCTGTTTAGCGGTAGCAGATTTTCTAGTAGAACTAACGCTTTTTGAGACCTTTTTTGTGAAAGACTGTAATGTTCGAGTACGTGCCTGGGAGATGGCAGCGGCTTTGCGTCTCGGAGGCATGGTGATAACGGGTACTCTATCCCTTTGCCTGTATTTATCGCCTTTTAGTTCCTCACGGTATTCCGAGATTAGGGTAGTCCAAGTGTGGCAATCGTGTAGATGCTCTCTACTGCTCAGGTTGCAGCAAGAGCTCCCCAGACATACCACTTTTGGCAAAGATCTGAGGTTAACTGCGCTGAAAAGGTCCGAAATCTACACACAGATTAAGGGATACAGAAGAACTGGTGATGGCAATGCGTATAGTGTACAAACTCGTGGCTGGTAGTGTTGTAAGAGGGTAAAGGTAGAATGGAGGATATGAAGAATAATACTCGGGAGAAGGAGGAATAGAGAAGGAGGAGGTGGTGGCAATGGTGGGGAAGGAAAAGGGCTTTAGTGAAAAGGCTTTGTTGACACGCGTTGCTAGGGTCACCATTCTCCATAAGAAAGCCTAATCGAGACATCGGGCTAAAGTGCAAAAAGGGTAACGCGTTGGATTGGCGTTCAATTCGCGACTTGGTTTATTTCACGTGACTTCCCTATTGATTGATCGCGCGTTTCATGATAAGTCTTAGCCGTCTGTTTCGTACTCGTGTTAGTTAATGTACTCGAGTACCCGCGCACCTTCCGAGATACTATTCCCTCTTCCCCTATTAATAAACTGTTACACTGTCCCTTGAAGTGCGTTACCAGACTTGCGGACGTAGTGTCGGTGGATTCCGGGTGCAAAGATAAACATTTAAGCCTCGATCAGATTAGATGTAGGTGTTAATCAGCTGAGCAATGAGGGCTACAAAATTTTTGTTTCTTCTTTTCCGAGAAGGCGTGAATTGTTCTCTCAACAACCTAGATAGCGCAGTATCGCATCCTTCCTCCTCTCTTTCTCCTTCTTTTCCTTCTTCCTCTTTCCCCCTCCTTCACTACTGCGACGACCGCACCGGACTCTAGCCCGCTTCATCTTCTCATCTCATACCATAACTACTGCCACCCACTTCCAGGATACAAAACAATGTCCGCCGTGCGGTGCCTCTTCAAAGGCCTTTCCTTTGCAAGGCCCGCTTCCCAAACCAGGTCTCTTTTGGTATGAGAGCCTTATTTGCTTTTTCCTCCTGCAAGAGATAGAGTGGAAGATTATTCAGGCTGACATCAAACGTTCGCTAGATTCAAGGAAATAGGTTCTACTCTGACAACAAGGTCGCTCAGTTCAAGGGAACTAAGAATTCAAATGTTTGCCTACCCCCTTCCAGGTCTCTGGGAAGAAGAAAAAGAAAAAAACCGCAGGCTGCATCGACGGTCGAGATATTTTCTGGTTGAAGTGATATGAACCTATCACCTCTCCGAGATGATAACAGGCTCTACCCCGCCCCGTCCGACTAGGAAAGTTCACAACGTTGATTCATTTGATTGGACTAGGGAAACTATACTGTAACATTTATCGAGGGAGACGGTATCGGGCCTGAAATTTCCAAGAGTGTTAAAGACATTTTTTCTGCGGCCCAGGTGCGTACCGGCATCATACCTCCGAAAATTTTAGCATGACTTTTAAAATATTCTGCCCTTCCTTTATTTTTGAGGGAAATTTTTGGGGAATCCCCATAGGTCTTGTGGCGCGAGCGGCTAATGTTTGCACAGACACCTATCGAATGGGAATCGGTCGACGTCACTCCAATTCTTAAGGACGGAAAAACTACGATTCCCGACGCAGCAATTAGCTCTGTGAAGAAGAACTTGGTTGCCCTTAAGGGACCTCTCGCTGTAGGATTTATTTTCCTATTTCTCTTCTCCGGCACATCAATTGATAGTTTTACAGACTCCTATCGGCAAAGGGCACGTCTCCCTAAACCTTACTCTTCGTCGTACATTCAATCTTTTCGCCAACGTTCGCCCTTGTCGTTCGATCGCTGGTTATAAGACCGCCTACGACGACGTCAACACTATATTGATCCGTGAGAACACCGAGGGGGAATACTCCGGTATTGAGCATGAGGTTATCGAGGGCGTGGTTCAGTCTATTAAACTGATCACACGTGAGGCGTCTGAGAGAGTTCTGAGGTTCGCGTTCCAACATGCTGAGGCAATTGGTCAAAAGAAGGTCCGCGCTGTCCACAAGGCGACAATTATGAAGATGTCGGATGGACTCTTTTTGAGCACTGCTAGAGAGGTCGCAAAGGACTTCCCTCAAATTGAGTTCTCGGAGGAATTGTTGGACAATGTCTGCTTAAAGGCATGTACTGTTCTCTAACCTCTGTTAGGTTACACTAACCATCTTAACAGATGACCACTAACCCTAACCTTTACCGAGATATCCTTCTGGTTATGCCCAATCTCTATGGAGATATTCTTTCCGACATGTGCGCCGGGTTGATTGGTGGTCTCGGACTAACTCCTTCCGGTAATATCGGAGACGAGTGCTCAATCTTCGAAGCCGTGCACGGCTCTGCCCCTGATATTGCTGGCAAGGACCTTGCCAACCCTACTGCCCTTTTGTTGAGCTCTGTGATGATGCTCCAACACATGGGCTTGAACGGTTATGCTACTAATATACAGAAGGCGATCTTTGATACATTGGCTGAGGGCCAGGTATTAACCAAGGACCTAGGCGGTAGCGCCACCAGATCCCAGTTCACCGAGGCGGTGGTTTCAAAGTTACGTGGGTAGCGTGCGATATTCTAGTTTCTTTTTGTTATGGGGGAGATATAGGGGGCCACAGAGAGGGCCTTGTAGATGGGGTGTCCATACCCTTTAACTATTTTTTTTTCTCTTGTTTTGGGAATACATGGCTCATGAACTATGTAAACGGGTGGCTCATTTTTAGTTTTCGCTAGGCGAAAATGATCGAGTGATATTACATGATCCCTAGCCCCCGGTTCCAACGGTGCACCAGAGAGCGAGGTGATAATCAGTGACTGACGCCTACGAGCTCTTAGATAGCATTAGCCTAGGAGCTTCCCATTTCCCCCTTCATCTAGCAATATACCATCTGCCCAACGTCACGAAGAATACTGTAGCTCTAACCCCACAGCTCTAACCAACTGATCCTTCCTCCGCAAGTCAATTCCAGCCCCCACGCTAAAAAGCAAATGCTTCAACCTCCCTTCCCACAACAGCCCAATACCGCTAGTCTGCGAAATCCTCGCTTTCAAAACGCCGGCAAAGTCCTCCTTCTCCACATCCTCTCTACGCCAGACCTCGCAGCCGAGTGAGAGGTCCGACTCATAACTGTACATGTTGAAATCGAAGCGACTACAGAAAGAGGCCGCCTCGCCGGCTTTGATGGCGTAGGTTGCTGACAACGAGCCCATTAACGGTGTTAGTGTCAGTGTCATGGTTGTTGGTGCGTTAGGGTGCGTTGGGAGGGTGGTATAGCGGAGGCCTGTGGACACTGTGGGGGAGGGATTTCTTTCCGTCAGATAATGGGAGGGGATCGGGAGGGGAATGGAAGGGGGGGTTACTCCCGGCAGACTTGTTAAGTATCCCGTAATAGAACTCAGCACCCATGCTGAACCTCCCGATAGCTTTCTCGTCGGAGGTTCGTGGTGGAGGGTTTGGCTGTTTCCTTGGATCCCGGCCAAAGTTGTAGAGCCCCCGTGCACCGATCAAAGCGCCATCGGTACTGTATAGGTACTCCCCGGACCATTTGCCGAAGTCGTGTTGCATCATGGCCATTATCTACCGCCCCCTTTCCATATTAGCTAGCCAATACTATGGGATCTATGTGGGAAAGGGGGGAGAGGGGAGAAAAAAACATACAGTCCCTCCAGATTTCAACCTTCCATCACTAACCCCCGTGATCCGAAACTGCGTCGTAGGTTTCATCCTCTTGAGATATAACGCCTCAAGCGTACTAGTCGGCAAATACATCCTACCAAATAATAACATATCTGCTCTCCACCACCGCTCCCTCCCTCCAATTAGCCCAGAAAATCCCCCTTCACTCCCTCCCCCATCCACAACTCATATAATTCAAGGGAATGCACTTAGCCCCCACTTCTTCCATCAACCCTAACACCCCCCTTCCAGACCTCCCAAAATCGCTCATCACCTGGCGGCTGCAGCTCCTCTAGCTGCCTATACCCCATGGTCACATCGTGCAGATCTACCTCCACGCTGCGACGCACGTTGTGTAGTGGGAGACTGGAGTATAAATACGAGACGCTGCCGTCTACAACGCCAAGGTTGCTGAGAGAGTAGCTGGTGGCGAATTTGGGGGTTGAGAGGGAGGAGATGTTCATCTTTAGACCACGGGGGGTGGGGAAGTCGAGCAGTGCTTTGGAGGAATGCTCATTAGCTACTAGTGGCAAAGTGGTGAGGGAGGGGGATTAATACCTCGGGCTGTTGCGGTGAGGTTTACATATGAATTGTCGGGATTCCAGGAGGTTGCCTGGTAGAAGGCGTTCTGTACATAGTCCATATACGCCAACATCTTTTCTCCTGACCTGTATAATTACCAGTATCAATTGGTTGTCGTCGATATTGGGGTGAGTAAAGGATAGCTCAATGTGTTATGCACGAAGTTTGTTTGGGACATCAACCCCACGTAAAGAGGCTGAAAGACAGTGAAATCTTGGCAATCCCACTAACCCCTCAAACCCTAACCCCCGCTAGAACCTGCAGCAGAAAGAGGGAAAAAAAGAGAGTAGAGCAGAAACACCCCCCACCTCTCCTCTACTTTCTCCTTCTAAAGTCGCTCAAAACACCAACAAAAACCCCAATTCCACAATAGAGGCATTCAGCCTCGCAGTCGAAAAAGAGTTTTCGAGTGCCAAGTTTCTAGTTGATCTGCAAGTTTTTGTATGCAAAAAGGCGTTACACACGCCAAAGTTTTTCGACTCGAAAAACCTGCATAATCGGTTTTCAACCCCGGGGCTGAATTCCTCTAATCAACCTTTTTTAAAAGAACATATTATCAAGCAAAGATGCCCCGCAGCAAACGACCAAAAGTTGTCCCCTTGACAAAAACCGACAAGCGCCCCGGCAGGGAAAAGAACGAGCGCCTGTACGAGAAGATCCGCGAGAGCATCGACGAGCACCAGATCATATTCGTCTTCTCAGTGGACAACATGCGGAATACCCATCTCAAGGAAGTTCGCACCGACCTTAGCGATTCTAGGTAACTAACCCCTTCCCTTTCATATCGGTAAGTTGGCTGCACTAACAAAAATATAGGCTATTCTTTGGCAAAACTAAAGTAATGGCCAAAGCCCTCGGCACCCACGTGTCCAACGAATACCGGCGCAACCTGGGCGCACTGAGTAAGTACTTAACCGGCGATGTCGGGCTACTGATGACCTCGCGGCCAGCGGAGGAGATACTCGCCTACTTCGAGAGCTTCAGCAAGCAAGACTACGCACGCATGAACGCCGTCTCGCCCATCACGTTCACCGTCCCTGCCGGTGTCGTGTACTCCACTGGCGGTAACGTGCCACAGAAGGA
>Ga0307507_10002139_pt1 | contig 42470 bp, 18 predicted proteins | sample 7_EM_MG_FD_207223 | JGI IMG/M metagenome (GOLD analysis project Ga0307507, IMG submission 207223) | Populus trichocarpa ectomycorrhiza microbial communities from riparian zone in the Pacific Northwest, United States - 7_EM | ecosystem: Host-associated > Plants > Roots > Unclassified | place... | reverse complement strand
TCAGTGATGCAAGCGGTTTGGACCGGTTCCAGATTTTGCCTTAAAACCGATCCAAAAATCGGATTAAAGCTCTAAACCGGTTCTAGAACCGGTTCAACCAGATAAACCAGATAAAATAGTATATATTTGAGTGTAATGTAGTATATAAAGTAGTAGAATATTTTAAGGGAGGGAAGGAGTAGTTAAATAGAGTTAGAAAATAGTTTAGGGACCTATATAGCTTAAGCGACGTTAGCAGCTAGTTTAATAGTTAACGAATTAATAGGAGGCGCGGACTTACTATCACCAGTCTTAGCATAGTGTTAAGAAGCGGCTTAGTTATTAATAAGCGTATATTTAATAGTGTCGCTCTTAGCTTCCTTATCTTCCGTATCTTCCTTATTGCTATCCTTATTACTATCCCTATCATTCTTATCCTCCTGCTTATCCGCTTCTTGTGTATTTACCACTGCGTCGCCTTTTGCTTGAGCCTTCCCTTTAGTAGCAGCCTTGGTAGCAGCCTTGGTAGCAGCTTCTTCCTTATATTGCTTATTAATGTTAGGGTCCACGCCTTTTATAAAGGCCTTTGCTTAAGGACGCCCAAACCAGGACTTAAGGCACTTATTTGCTTTAAGGATATTGGCTTTAAGGCGGTTTCGGGGGTTAGTAATAAGGTGCTTGGCGGAGCTAAACATATATTCGCATTTAGCGCTTATTAACAGTATAGCTAGTATATTAAGGGCAAATCGAGCAAGATCGGGTTATAAGAGGTATAGACTATTCCAGTAAGCTAGAGGATTATCGGCTTCCTTAGGGTTGCTTTTAATATAGGTTTAGTAGGCGTTAGTTCTACTAAGAGGTACTAATTTAATCTGCTTATAGCTTTCTAGACCACTAAATGTCTTACCACATATAAAGCGTATTAGTGGTGGAAGCTTAACAATTATAGAAGTACTATACTTACCCTTATACTCCTCTAGCTAGAGGTCCTCTACTAGGCCCTAAACTCCGCGATTGTTTAGATTTTTAGGATTACCGCTAAGCTAGTTTACCTTATTCTTATTATAATTAAATCTCTGGTGAAACCACCACTACTTCTTATCTGGTAAAAGTACCTGCGTAGTATAATATGCAGCGCTGTCGTCTATAAGCTTGTAGTACTTTTTACACTTCTCCTATAACGCGCAGGCCGCTGCCTTAAGATAGATATATTCTTTGTGGTTGCTATATTTAATGTAAAGCTCTTAAAAGTTAACCTAGGCGTTATAGGTATAGTTAAGAAGCCAATCTAAAGTAGTAAACTAGCGGTAGAGCGTATGCTTATGGCCCTAGCTATATATAGTAGCTTTATAGAACGGTTAGAGGACAGAGGAGAGCTTTTTAAGTAGAAACTAGTGGTGGGTAGTAAGTTAATCGCTTTTAATACCCTTACCACGTTTTGGCATATAGGTGTCGCAGAATTGTTGTATATAGGGCCTATAATTAATAGCTCGTATAATAGAGCTAAAATATAAATTCCATCGCGTTGCATTGCTTTGGATAAGCTAGTAGAGAAGTTAGTAATAAAATTAAAAGGTTAGATATTGCAATTATAGAGTAAGAATATTGCGACTATAGGGTAGATATTATAAAATCCAACGCCGTGGCTAATTAAACCTATGCGATTTAATGTTACTAGGTAGCAAAAATCACCAAATCTTATCTAGAGCCTATATACTTACCTTAAGTATATCAAATTCTGACTACTTCCCCCCTATTATAATCCTCCGAAACTCCTCCTAACGCTACAGCAATATCCGGATATACTGTATAATATTGTGTAGACGTCTAAGAGCGCCCTACTTTCTCTAGATCTTCGCAATTAACTTAAAGTCGTGCCTACTATAAGCTAGCTCAAGCTCCTCTAATATAGTATCCGCCTTCTTTCCTAGAAGAAACGCCTATATATATAGGTTAACTATATAGCTAAGACACCATAGTTAATAACGTTTCCGCTACCTTTCTAATATCTTTGGATAGAGCGTTTTAAGTATTAAATCCACTACCGTATTATTGCTTAACGCATTATTAAGCATAAAATATCCTATCCTTCTACTAATCTTATACTCGCTGATTATATCTAGAACGATCTAAGCTTGGTTTACGCCGCTGTGTTCGCCCTTAAGGCGTCGTATAGTAAGAAGCTTTATCTATTGGAGGCCGTTTTTATTAAAATAGTAAGCAACTATCGCAATAATAGCGTAGTAGTTTGGTGACGTCTAAAGGTTAAAGAATAGGTGGATATTTAATTAAGCGTCTTGTAAGTCGTCTTATAGCTGTCTCTTCTGCTTCCTAAACTCGCTCACTACCCAGCTGCGAATTATAGTACGTGACGGAATTAACTTCGCCAGGCCTTTATACATATACTAAACCAATTCTAGGAAGTAGGTGTTTTTAATCTGGTAGTAAGCAATATAGCAGTACACCAGCCAGCGAATTAGTATAAGCTTAAAAGCTTCAAACTATATATTCCAGATATAGTCTTACTGCTTAATATACTGCTCAATTGCTCCTTTAGGCTTAATTAAATTGCCTTTTTTATTAAGTTGGTAAGCCCGTTTCCAGTGGCTAAGAATAGCAGAGTTGCTATCTAGCGCTATTTACTAATTAGTGAATAGGCAGTATAGAGAACGGATTCTCTTACTAAGTGGCTTATACGTTATATCCTTCTTCTCATCCAAATACTGATAGCAATAGTAGTATTTAACTCCTGTAGTCTTATAAACTATTACGAAGCCTTTTCCCTTACCCTATATATGCGAGGACTTCTTTTTGCCACACTTCTGCCTAGTAATTTCATCAGTTCTTCGGTACTACTGGCTATGGAGTTTAATTCGTTTTGGCTTAACTACTAGGTGCAATAGTAGAGGCTCTGGCTTAGGTTTGGATTTAGATTTATAATAGGTAAGAGATTCTAGTTTAACTGTATTTATCCTTGTCTTTTAGCGCTTCTGCTTTTTACCACCAGAGGCCTTACTAACGCGCTTTTAAGGAACAGCAGGAGCCTTGCCTACGGCATGGCTACTACTAGCATAACTACTACCACCTCCACGCGTTATTCGGCCGGTCGCAGTAACAATACTCTCCATAGAATTAACGGTATTAAACAATAAGGGCAGCAATGAGGGCGATAATTAGGGCGACACGATAAGGGCAGCAATAAGGGTGGCAATAAGGGCGACGCAATGGGGACGACGCGATGAGGATTATCTACAAGGCTTCAGTGGATCAAATTGGGGTGTCGCTAAACTATAGAACAATCCTTAATATACAGCTTGGTAAGCATATAGCTAATTTAATAGGCCCGACTCCCTTAGGTGGCGTTCGCCCACTTACCACTAAGGCTCTATACTACCTCTAGATCTGGTTTTATTAGTAAACCGGTTCGCGCCAAAGCTTTAAAACCGATCCAAATTAGACCAATCAAAGCTCTAAACCGGTTCAAGATTTAAAATTGGAAAACCGAACCAATCCAAAATAGAACCGGTCCATTTGCATCACTGGTTTGGCTCTCGGAGGTTTCTAAGACTGCCGATAGCGAGACGAGATGATTTTGCAGAGGTGCGTTTGGATCACTCCATGTCTGTTAGACATGTTGTGGATGAGAGTGTGGATAAGAACTCTGCTCGAACGTAAGGTTTATAAGGTATGTGAAGAGATTTCGAGAGGGAAATTTAGACTGTATTCGAGATATTTCAATGTAATCAGCCAATCCAGTGACTTGATGTCCAGGGAAATCTGGGTGATACATCTAGGGTTTGCTAGCCTCGATTATGTCGGATAATGTTGCGGGTCTACTGCTCCAAAGATTTTATTAAAACGTCCCAACCAGTTCTTGATCCAGAGTTTTGTCTCAGCAGGTGCTACTTCGTAGGCAACTCGAAGAGCAAATCCTACTCTATAGGGACCCAGCATTCCTGTCCCATCTATGTATTCCATAGACTTGCAGATGTTATCCATGAGAATCGACGTCTTCACGGTATAATCTACATCGTAGTGGCAGAATCTGAGGATCTCATGAAGAATAATAACGGTGGCGTAGTAGCCACAAAATACTGTTGCAATTGTAGGGTCGGAATAACGATAGACCACAGGATACAAGTGATCATCCAATGAGGATAGTACTTCTTCAGGAGGATCGACAATAGCTGTGAATTTCTCATACCAATTGAGAAGGCGACAGTGGAGGTTAAGGGTGCGATTTACGAGAGACAGCACCTCCATTGGGTTGACTAAGCCAGCAGCATATGCCTCTCTTGCCGCGTATGCTTCTTTAACTAGTCTTGGAAACATAGTTTAGTATTTGGAAAACTCTTCTATCAGGAGGCAAAGCTGAGAAGGGGCACGCTGGTTGACAGTATCTGCGGTGATAGAGTGCCATTCCTCCGCCTCTAGGAAGCAATCCTTGCCTGAGAACAAGGCTTCCATAATCTATAGACAAGTCAGGCTACATTAAAAGATTAAAGCGCTAGCGACCGTGAAGCGTTTAGGACGGCCAATTTGGGGGAGGCTAAAGTAGTGGGGGTGGCAGTCCGAATCGAATCATGTAACGTACTAATATGCTTCTGATAAATATAAGCATAGTGTTATCAAACTCATTCCGGTGCCGCTCGGGGCCTCGGAGCCTAATCAGTCGGGCAATCCCATCTGCGTGTTTCATCCAGGCGTCATGCTTGGTAGGCGCGAAGAGCTATTACGAAAAAAATTAGCACCAATGTAATTGTCCAATATAATCATGTAGACATTGCCTACCTCGTAGAGGCACAAAAGCGTTGCGGCTGAGAGCGTTTCTGATGATGTCACGTCTGGAAAACTATTCAGAGTCCTTTGGAGACCTGATAGAGCTTCGCCATAGGCAGATCGGCCATAGCGAACCATTTGCTCGTTGCCGGACAGTTTTCCAAAGTAATGAGTTGTAAAACAGCGAATCGCCTTATCCAGAGTATTACTCGTTCCTAAACGAGTTGTAATACAGGATAGCCAGCGACGCATAAACAAAACATCAGTTATGGCTGAGTTGGACCATGATATATCTTCTATGAGAAAAGATAGATACTGGGCCCGGTAGAGGTTAGGTGAAGATATGGTGACTGGGATAGTAGTTTCCGGTTTCGTTCCGTGTAGAGCCAATGCTTTCTTTAGAGAGCCGGAAGGGCCATCGTTTGAGATGGTCGAAGATGACTTCGCCTTGCTATCTTTACCTTGAGATATCCTAGCAAGTCGATTCTGCGGTCGAGAGCGGTGGTTCTTCCCTGCCACGAACTTGAGATCCTTCTCATATCCAGGGCATTCAGCACCATATTTTTGACATCGTGAGCACGCGGGGCGGGTCTCATCACACTAATAGCACCGGTTTTTAGAGTGCCTGAATCGCGAGAACATGCTTTGGAGTACAGACCTTGACTCGACGTTTAATACAAAAGCTACATCCACTACTTCGAGGGACGCCAACCATGTTTAGATGTCCCAGTTGCGAAGAACATTCATGTTTGAATGATTTCGTACAGAGATGAATATCTTCGCAGGAATATTCGGGGTTCTTTAATGTTGAAAGCGTTGATCTGCAGATCTTATCTCATAAATCAGACGCTCCGCAAAAGATTTGTTCCGTGACACGGGATAACGCATAGACCCTCTAAAACGCCTGCAAACTCCTAAGCCAATCAGAATAGCGCCCTAACTCCTGCCAACTCCTGCTAACTCCTGGACCAATTAGAACAGCGCACTAATTTTAGCCCCCTACATACCCCTATTACCTAACAAAATCTTCAGCAGAGCGTCTAAGAGCTTATAGGCGTCGCTTTAGTGTAAAATAAATGTTTTAAATTACGTATTTTAACTTTAACTGCCTCTACCAAGGCCCCACCAACAGTTATTAATGCTTTATTCGATATATTTTAATCTTAAGGTAATAATCTTTAATTCTATACATATAAAGGCTAATTATAACGCAGTTAAAGGTATAAGATATATTATGCAAAACCTTAATCACGTTTTTAAAAGGAATCTGCGCAATACCTATAAACCGTTCCTCCTACTACCATCCACACCACAACTATATTACGTCTATTTTTGTTACCGGCCAAGTCCTATAATCTCCTATAAACTCCTATAAACTTCTGCAAACTCCTAGGCCGGTTAGATCGCTTGTATATAGAACTAAGGGCGCGTTACTAGTATTACTCTTCTGTATCCACCTGTTACCAATTAGAGTACAGCTAATTTATATTCTTTTTAACTCCTATAAACTCCTATAAACTCCTACAAACTCCTATAAACTTCTAGGCCAATTAGATGCCTAAACAAAATCGCAATTATAGGAAGAAATGGTATAAGGGTTAGCGGAAGACTGGGGTAGACGGGGCAGAGGTTTATCTGCGCCTAATACTACAACTAGGTTATATTATAGCAATTAGTTTAATAGACCTAAAAGAATTACTATCTATTATTAAGGAAACTCAGCGTAAGGAAAATATTCTATTATAGATGGCCGTTCTAAAAGTATATCTTAAATAAATACTCTAGTATATAAACCTAGAAGGCCGCCCTTAAACCCCTTATTTTAAATAGATACGCACCTTAAGATGTCTAATATTTGGTTTTAGTAATACACTTCTTATTACACACATAGGTTTTAAAAAGAGTCTTATTTTTTATACTTTTTTAATCTTAACGGGCAAGATTACCATCTAGTTAGTCCTACTAAGTAAGCTTAGTAATAAATAGTTAGATAATATCCAGAAGCTTAATAGTTCTAATCTATACCTTATTACTGTTAAAAGTAGGAGCCTAGATAGGGCCCTAATTGAAAAAGTAAAGAATGGTGTATATATACACGTACTTCTTGGTCCTAAGTAGGCCTTATTAAAGTCTTTCTAGGATGCATTAAAGAGCCTAGAACTATAGGCTAGGATTAGACTTATTATAATTAATAAGTATTATCTAGTAAAGCAATAGGAATTATTCTGACTAATATTTATAATATTAGGTAAGCTACGGACAATACTTTATTAGGATATAGTTTAGTTTAGTTATTCTGCTATATTTAATAAGGAGGCAGAACAACTAGTTCTTAGTGACGCCAGTTTTCGCTCTATAGGTAATCGCATATACCAAACTAAGGTTATTAGGACTTCTATAGACCGCCCCAATATCTTAATCTGCGTAGTGCCGCTTAGTAAAGGCAAGGTAGATTTATAGGACGCACTATACTTCCTATTAGACGCGTATATAGATTTAGATACCGTAGTCCTAGAGCAAATACCAAAGATAATTGTCTTTATAGACGGTCGTCAGTCCGTCTAGGAAGCAGTAATATACTTCCAAAGAGCACTTCTTATAAAGACTTTAACCTTTGCACCTAATAAATAGTATACTACTAATGCCAATAGTAAAGCTCGTTGCGTTACTAATGTGGTCCAGGTATATACTATATATATTTAAAAGTATAATTATACTACTTAATATAAAGAGTTTAAGAAATCCTCATCGTCTATAAGGATTATAGTGGCAATAACCTCTCTTAGCATGGGTATTAATGTCCTAGATGTTAAATAGGTAGCGCTTTAGAAATTTCTAATTATAAAGAGTCTTATAGATTATTGGTAGCGTCTTAGTCGCGGTAAATAGGGCTATGGTTAGACTAGTAAAGGTTATATTTTTTGCCATATTAGGCCTTTAATATAGAAGGTATTAATAGACTAAAAATTAAACAGTTATAGTTACAACTAGACGTACCTTAGAAGACTATTTACAGGCTATATTGAAATTAACTACTAGCTAATTAAGCAATAGCACGTAGTTAACTAGCCAACGGCTATACGCAGTAATATAAGTGATACAGAAAGTGTTTCCTTTTAGATATTAGCTTTAAGCCAGGCTCCTACTCCTGTTAATAAAGCTATAATAACTAGATTTTAAAGCAAGGTAGAGATATCTTATCACGCTAGGCTATTAGCTATATAGATAGAAATAATTAACGGTATATGCTATTAAAAGGCCTTTTTAACTTACCTTAGCGAGGATAAGTTACTACTATAAGTTTAGGTTACCCGCGTACCGCCAGATTAATATTACAGTTATTACAATCCAGTACTGCTTTTAACTCTTACTTAGGCTCCAGATATCCCACAACTAATTACTTAGCTAAGAAATAGTACGCGAGCTTACCTTACCCTAACTCTAATTAATAAATAGGCAACTATACAGGCAGAAGCATTATATAGTAGTATATACAGGCGCATCCCTATGCCGCCATTTATGTATATAGATACAATATGCTACTAGCAGCTTGCGTATATATATAAACTAGGACTAGGCTTTTAGGACACGCTAACCTTTAATTGTCTCTATACTAAAGCTCCTCTACTTTAGATATAGCCTTATAGAGAGAAATCTGGGCAACTATTAGTAGAGTAACTTTAGTACTTTATTAAGGAGGTTAACAATTTATATACTAAGATAAAGGATACAAGATATGCAAGAAAGTAATAATAGCAGCTATAAGAGCTACAAGGCTAGTATAGTTAGAAATCTCGTACTAGTGTATCTAATTACGCCGCAACTATTTATAAAAGGGACGACACTCTTGCCATATAGGTTACAAGACGAGAGGTATTAAGGGCTGTATAGTTATATATAATTAAAACGGCTAGAGTAAATAAGCGTACGTTATCAGATATAGTAAGAGTTAGCATACCGCCATTAACCTCATAACTAGAAGAATGGGTTAACGGAGTTATTAGTATACTAGTATTACTATTACTAACCTTACCTATCCCATCTAATGGTGTACCAGAAGGTATTTAGCGTGCTATAAAACAGCTTAAATAAGCTTACACTTTAGAAGTAAACATTACTAGGTATAGCCCTAATAGCAGCCAGTTGTTAATATATTAGATATATAGAAAAGCGCTACTCCTAGTTAAAAAAGATAAAGGTAGAGGTATAAAAGTACAGAGCCTACTACCCCATTAATACGTCGGTTGCCGTTAATAGAGAGAGATTTAAATGCTAATAAAATACTAACCTTTACACCTATTTTAAAGAGAGGGTATATAAGGCAAGCGACTCTAAAGGGTATAGAGAACTTTTATTATTATTTATTGCTTAACGTCCAATTCAGATCCCTGTTAGGCCCACACGGACTACTCCTTATATACATATAGGGAGAAAACTCTATTTAAGAAAACCCTATAATCCATCTCCTCGCCTTTTAGGACTCGCTTATAAGTCGCCTATAAGTTACTAGTAGTGCTCTACTACCTTACTTTTTAACCTCCTTGGGAACCACTGCTGCCGTAACAAACCTATAGACGCGCTAGTATTACATACTGTACTCTACTCCTGTAGAGTTATTAGGGGGCGCCTGTTACTCGCCCCTTTGCCTTCTATTGCTATTTCCTTTATAACCCGGAACTAGTCTAGCACATTTTAGCCAATAAGCCACTAGGTAGCCGCCTTAAGGCCTTTCTATATTAAGAGTAGTATATTATAGTTTTCTGTGCTAGCTACTAAAAGTATTGCTTCTTGGCTGGTGCGTAAGGGGCATAACAGTATTACGTGTTTTGGTGTCTGTCTTAGCCAGCTATATTTACACCTTAGGCTACCTACTAGGACACCCACCCAGTAAAGCCAATCTTTTAGTCCTATTATTCCTATCCTTAAGAGTGTTGCTATTGTATTTTCTGTCTTTATTAGGCCCTTTTGGAGCCCTTAGGTATTTACCCCCCATGGCGTTACCCATGCTATAGCTTGGGTTCCCCTTACCTAAGTCTGCCTCTATACCTTTAACTCTTATTTATCTCTCCAGCGTTGGTCTAACCAGTATTATATTACAGTAGATGGTTTTCCAGTACTTTTTTATGCTTTACTTTGGCTCCTTTCTCTCCCTTACTATTATCTTTACTAGCCTCTTACGTATCTCCCTTCCTCCTCTATATAGGCCTAGGCCCTAGCGCTGTACTATTCTTCTTCTACTTTCTCTACCTGTTTTCCTAATATATCTTCCCTACTTTAGGGTTATTGGTTCCTTCTCCTATAGGGCACCCTAGGGTCCCTCTATAGTTTATTTAGGCGTGTCTTAATATACTTTATAATGTTAGAGTTGTGTTCCTTTTATACCCTTTGCATTGCATTGGCTTTAATATATAGTTATAAGGGGGAAATATTGGCTTCCTTCTTAAGCAGTGCTGTAGCCGTTTGCTTATACCCGCCTATTATACTCCTAAGGTAGGCTGTTTGGACCTTTTAGAGTGGTTTAAAGAGTGATTTAGGGGGGCTTTTTTTGGTTTCTCTAGTGGCCTAAATGCTAGATCTATATGTTATGGTTAGCCAGACAACTGCTGTATATAGTAGGCGTAACCTCTAGAAGTATAGACCCTATGTAGAATTAATGATCCTAGACATAGCGATATACTATACTTGGCCCTTACGGGCCGCTTATGCCGCATATACGCTCCACTAGAGCTTGCTATCTACCCATACTCCTAATACCCTTAGGCCTTAAACCGGTTAACCCCTAAAGCCTTAGATATGGATTATATACTAAAGATCTACAGATTGGTTACGTTTTCTTATAAAATGGATTAGCTGGTATTTCTCTAGTAAGAATTAGACTCTATGTTATCTTACCCATTCTATATAGGTATTATAGGCTTTCTCTAGTGTCCTATAGTTCTCTGCAGCTATTGGCCTATATATAATTAGGTTTATATTATTAACAAAGCCTATCCCCTAGGTTGCCCCTTCCTTAAAGGTATTAAGCAGGTTGCTTATAAAGAAGAGGAAGAGTATAGGTAACAGAGGTAATCCTTGTGGTATTCCTGTTATAACTGCGATAGGGGGGCTCTAGTATCCGCTAAAGACCAGTAATGTTTCTTTTTAGCCTATAAATCCTTAAATAAATTAAATAATCCATTCTAGGAAGCCCTTTACCCTAAGGATATATAGGAGACGCTTATAGGGTACATTGTTATAGGCGCCGCTAATATCTAGGCTAAGCATTAATACTACAAAGTCCTTTCGCATAGCCTATGCAGTTTTAATGGTAGTAGCGAGTAGTGTAAGTGCTAATAGCGTTAAGCAATTCTTTCTTGCCCCCATTTAGCTTTGTGGTAGTAGGGCGTGTTCCTCTACCGTGTCTGCTATATGGTCCGCTATAACCTTTTCTAAGATCTTGCTTAGGGTGTTTTTTAAGGCAATAGGGCGGTAGCTTCCTGGGATTAAGTAGTCTACTTTACCTTCTTTTTATAAAATAACCGTTATTATGGATCTTCTAAGTCGCGGGTAGTAGCCTATTGCAAAGCATGCTCTGGCTATATCTGTAAGCCAAGGTGCTATAAGTAGTCTATAGGTCTTTAGGGCTTTATTTAGGATCCCATCTAGTCCTAGTACTGTGTTATTTAAGAGGCGGCTAATAGTTCTAGCTATTTCTTTAGTTGTTATGTTGCTGTTAACCCTTAGGCGAGTCACTGGTGTTTTACTAGTAATGTCGCTAAGGTCTACTAGAGCTGGTTAAGGGAAAAATCTTTCTATAAGGATCTTTGCCTTCTTATTATTATTGCTTGTGGCCTGTAGTTCGCCTGCTCTTTGTAGAGGTAGTAGGTATAGATCTTTTACTAGGCGTCCCGCCTTTTTCTTTACCCATTTTGCTATAGTCTAAAGGCCCTTATTATAGGGGAGACTTGGGTTAGTAGTGTGTTTATTTATAAACCGTCTCTAGTTATTCCTTACTTCTTTTCTTAGGGTATTCTTTAGCTGGTTTCTTGTGTCTTTATATCATCTTTTGTCCTTAGAATTATAGCTACTTATATATTTCCTCCTTGCTTATCATTGGCCGGCTATAAGGGCCGCGCACTATGCGGACCATGCGTGTTGCATATAGGAGCCTAGTTTTAAAACCGGGCAGTGCTCTTCTAGCCCACTTTTAATTGCTGCCTAGATCCTTTCTAGTCTTTGATTAATTTCCTTAGGGGTAGCTAATAAGCCTTACTCGTTTAGTATTAGGTGGATTTCTTCTAGGTCTTAAAGTTATTATTTAATTATATTAAGGAAGCTATCTATATTAAGCTTCCTTATTGCGTATCTTTTACCATTTAGTTGTGCCTTAATATCTAGATCTAGTTGTATCTAGATAGGGATATAGTCTAAGGTAAGTGCCTATTCTTCTTTAGGGGAGCACCTTTTGAGTCTCTAGTATAGGTTTTCGTCTATAATTGTAAGGTTAATTGTACTTTTGGCGGTACCCTATTGCTATATAATTGCACCTAAGGGGGTAGCTAGCTTAAGGCCCCCGTTGTCTATAGCTCTTAGTAGGTACTCTGCCTATTAATTAGCAGCAACATGGATGCCCCCCTACTATAGGTGGTGGAGGTTTATGTCTCCTAGTAGGATAGACTCTATATATTTAGTTTCTAGCAAGCTTATTATAGATATAATATTCTTTATCTATGCTACCCCTTTAACCCTAGGGTTATAGACATTAATAATTTATACTAGTCCCTTATATGTCTGGATAGTTATAACTGTAATATCTGGGTTAACTGCCTGCCATAACTACAAGGTAAGGCTGATATTTTTGCTAATTATAAAGCATACGTGTATGGCTGCTTTTGGTTCATATAGGAGCTGGAATCCTTAGGGGCAGTATATTAATTATATATAGGTATTGTAATACGGCTCTTATATAGTAAGAATATAGTGTTTCTCTAGGTCTAGACTGTCTAGTAGGGGCCTTACTAGATAGTGGTTTATATTACCACAGTTATACTGTATAATGGTCAAGTAGTGGACCCCTAGTAGGGGTCCTTTGCCTCTTCTTTACTCCTCACTTCTTCCGTTTCCACTTTCTCTAAAATATTTAGAACTTCTATCTTCTGTATTTACTCCCTAGCCACTATTTATTTTATATAGAGCTTTCTATTCCTATATTTTATATTCCTACTAGCCTTTCTAGATCTAAGTCTGTTATTGCCTCTAGTTCTTCCCCCGTTCTTGCCAGTTAGCTATATGCCCCTTATAAGCCAGCTACGTATATTATGTTTGCCGTATTAAATCTAATTCTTAATTATCCTGGCCTTAAACTTACTATAGCCGTCTATAGGGGTCTTCCTACTAGGCGTCCTCTCCCTTATATCCTATATGTCCCTTATGTCCCTATTCGGTCTGGTAATATTATATAGCGTTACTTTTGGCCCATTAAGGCTTAGGATGGCTGGCTTAGCCCCCTAGTATTAAAGGTAGGAAACGCTAGGAAGACACCTATATCCCCCTAGCTTATCGCCTGTTATTTCCATTTATATAACCTGGCGTGCAGTTATTCCCGTAGCTATTAAGCCCTTTCCTTCTATCTCCTGTATTTAATGCAGTCTTCTCTCTCCCACGCCTTATATGTGCTTTGGTAATAGTTCACGCATTTTATTTAGTCTTAATTTATATATTATCTTATATTATAGGGGCCTGCACAGTGGCCGTAGCACACCTATGCTGCGCATATGGATTGGGTATGTCCCTATTATACGCAGTAATAACATCATTCCAGGCATAGTCTGTGGTTGTAGAGCCTTGTATTATATATAAGGCCATTTATAATTATTCCTTTTTAGATAAGGAGTTTTTGCATTCCTGGTATATATACGCTAATAATAAGGGAGCCATGCGTTCGTCTGTTATCTCCCTAGTGAGTCTCTGGCGCCCCTTATATCCTCTTATTATTCTCATTATATACTTAGTTTATATTTTTCTATTAAAGCCACTGGATCTGGGTAATTACAAGTCCTAATATAAGGCGTTCCGTTTGTTTTACTATCTCCTATATAGTTACTATATTATCCGCCTGGCGTCCCCTTTTTACCCTAAGGCTTATGGGAACCAACAGGACTTTAACTAGGTAATCTTTACAAAGCACTTTTATACTAATACGCTCTCCTAGCCTGTCCCCTGCCCTTACGGCCTGTTCCTTTGCCTGTTAGTCCTTTAGGGTAACTCTAATATCTTTACTCCTAAGGTGTTAGACTGCAACGGCGTTGTGGACCTCCTTATAAATCTCTATAAGAACTTCTGTTTCTAATTATCCCCTAAGTTCCTCTACCTTTTCTGTATTTGGTTATATTATAATTATATACCCGGTTGTTGTCTTTAGGGGGGTAGGTTCCCTATACTATAGGAGTATAGCTATAGCAGCCTAGGTGCGGTTCGCCTATAGGGGGGGTTTTTATTTATCTTTAATTTTATTTAGCCGTTAGAGGATTTAATTAAGGGTTTGCTAAAGGGGCGCCTAAGGTTTACTGGACTAGAGCCATTCTGCTAGCTGTATTAGTTCATAATAGCTAATAGATGCTCCCCTATAGTTCTAAATACTAGACGCGTCCAATAGGCTTTATATTTTGTTAGATACCTTCTTAATTAGGGTATTTCCACTTTCTAGTATAGTATTCGCCCGTCCTTGTTATTGTTATGGGGGGCTATTATTGGGTATAGGTCTAGCGGTCACGCGCAACTATATACCACCATCATTCCACCTGTGCCTCCCCTGTAATGCATGTATCTCAGGGGATTATTAGGGTGTTTTTTAGGGTTCTTTTGGTTAGTTTAGTCTTTTTAGGCCAGGTGCGGCAAGAGCTCCAAAAGTCCAAATTGCGATTTCCTATTCCTTGTCTCTAGACCAGTCTAGCATAATTATAAGGCGTCTAGAGAACTTTTATATTAATATATAGAATATATTTAATTGGCCTAGGAGTTTATAGGAGTTTATAGGAGATAGTATATTATTTTTACTAGCCTAGGAGTTTATAGGAGTTTGCAAAAGATAGTATATTGGTTACATAAGGTAATATCACGTAGCTACGGTTCGTAGATAGTATGATAGTTGTTCTTCTTCTTTTAAAAGCAAAGGATTATAAGGATCGCAGTGCCTAAGTAGGGGGCTAATTAGTCACCATAAGGATGACTAATCAAAGACACAACGACGACACGTAACCACGTAACTGCTGTCCTTATATTCCAACACTAGCAGTTCTTTCTTTGTGTGTAGAACCACCAATATATAGGCTTTGTTGATATACTGAAAGTAGATATCTGAACAAGATTAACGTGATTATATAGGCTTAGGAAATCCACCAAATCCCACCTATACAATTAGAATAAAATCAATTAAGAATAAAATAAAATCAATCAAGAATATATTAAAAGGAAAAGATTGTAGTGCCTTCTATCCATATATTCTAACACTGGCAGTTCTTTCTTTATACTTGTGGCGCTGTAGGAAGGCAGCAAGGCAGCAAGGTGTTGGTTTAGCTGGAGGTAAAAGCAGTAGATATTAGTTGGCTACAGGCGGAGTAGCAAGTAGTTAATTAGCTGCAGGCAGGGCATATCAGTTGCAACAGTTATCGGGTTTATAGCTGCCGCAGATACTGGCAGTTCTTCTTTATGGATTGCCTGTGTGACTATGCCGTTCTAACCGCTCCCCCTATATCTCTCTCTTTACCTATCCTTTATGGTACCCTCCACGAGAACTTCCTGTCTGAATTACGCTGGTAGCCACCTCTGTGGCTGCTTTGGGGGCCGTAGGAGTCTCGGAATCCTCCACGCTGAATCTTCCGAAGCTTGTTAAATATTTGTGGAGAAATGGGTGACTGTTGCTGCTAATTAAAGATGCTGTTTGTAGATCTGGGCTGCTATAGAGGCTGCTGCGGAGGCTCTTATAGAGGCTGCTATAGAGGCTCTTGTAGAGGTTAATGCGGAGATTGCTGCGGAGATTGCTACGGAGATTGCTGCGGAGATTGCTGCGGAGGTTGCTACGGAGGTTCTTGTCGAGCTTGCTACTGGTAGGTTGGGATATCATTCACAGATCTGGCTTATTGTGCCAGTTATCTAGTCGCGGTAGGGGTTAGAGGAAACGTCTCGGCGCTTAAATTAAATGAGGTTGAGAATCTCTGGTGGGACGGAGCTTGAGGCACAGGTTGAGATACGGCAGCCTAAGGAACTTGAGGCTGAGGAACTTAAGGTGTTTAATAGCCTAAGGTTGTCTGTGGTGGTTCTTATAGAGCTTGCTGCTGAGATTGCTGCGGAGATTCTTGCGGAGGTTACTACGGAGGTTGAAGCGTCTCTAGTGGTGCAGCGATTGGGACAACTTGTGGTGCAGTAGTTAGAATAGCTGGTGGAATTAGCGAAGGTTTTTGTGGAGATTGCTGCGGAGATTATGGTTGCTGCGGAGGCTGCTACGGACATTGCTGCGGACGTTGCTAGGCAGGAGGAGGACTAAGTGGGAGATTAGCGTTCTGGGGGTTTTAATACGAATTAAAGTTGCCTTCTAAAGAATATCGGTTGGTTCTTAGTTTCCGTAGTTAACGTATAATCTTAGCTTCCGTCCATACTGGTTCTTCTGTACTAACAATAACAGCCTAAATATTGCTAGTAATTGGGTTACCGTTCTTAACAATGTATACTCCGTTCCTATAAAGGAAGTCTCGAAAATCCTAAACAATATCAACGTTGCCAAGTGCCTAGGTATTAGCAGTCTATCCCATAAAATCTTCCCTAAAATACTCCTATAGCTATAAATCGGCCCAGTGTCTATTTCGGTAGAATACAATATAATGTAGGAGAAAGCCATTAACTTATTTTGCGGTACAAGTTATTATATTAAAAACGGGAAAATCGTCCCAATCTTCATCGATAAGTTTCGCGTACGTGGCTACCCCTAGTGGTAAGGAGTCTCTCCAGTCGTTAGCCATGTTTTCGGAGAAAGGGAAGTGTTATTGGGTTGTAGGAGAGGAGGTGTTATTGGTGTAGGGATTGTCGTTTGGTACGCGTTCGTAATGTGTATTTATCGTTTAGTACGCGTTTGTCGTTTAGTACGCGTTCGTGACGTGTATTTGCGGTTATGGGGCTTAGGACCAGTTCTGGCCTTAAATCGCGAAGACTCGTAAAGCGTGTTGTTCTGCGTAATGGACGCAAGAATCTATAATCTTGGAAAGGCTTAGGACTAGTTCTGGCCTTTAGATCCTTAGATTCGTGGAAGAGTTCTATTTAAGGTTTAAGACCAGTTCTAACCTTAAAAGACAGCTTCCTCTAGCACGAGTAGCACTGGTATAGTGGCTTATCTCTTCTTAGTGATACCTAGCTGTTTTGTGGTATAATAGTGAAGTTAACCACTGATTAGTGTTGGTTACATAAGGTGATATCACGTAGCTACGGTTCGTAGATAGTATGATGGTTGTTCTTCTTCTTTTAAAAGCAAAGGATCATAAGGATCGCAGTGCCTAAGTAGGGGGCTGATTAGTCACCATAAGGATGACTAATCAAAGACACGACGACGACACGTAACCACGTAACTGCTGTCCTTATATTCCGACATAGTATATTATTTTAATTAGCCTAGGAGTTTATAGTAGTTCAGAAAATTAAGAATATTAAATTAAATATAAATTAAAATTCTAATTTTATTTAATAATATCTTTAACCACTTTAAAATTGTTCTTTGCACTTATACCTATTAACCGTCTCCTATTAAAGCTTTTAATAAAAAGCTTTTTAAAATATTTCCTCTTGCTCTTTAGGTGCATACGTACCCCCCTAATATCCTCCTTAATAAGGAGAGAACACTACGGGCTATAGCCCTCTTTTGTTATCGCTAGCTTCGGTCTAGCAGACTTTGGGTTAAGATATAGTTAGTATTAGAACTCTAACTATTAACTAAGAGATATAACTAACTGGTTTTAATAGGCGCCCTTACTTTTGTCCTTGCCGCTACCCTCCCCTCCTAACAGTAGTAGCAGCAGCAACAGTAATAGCAGCACTACCGCTAGCGCTGCCGCTGACGATAACAATAATGATAAGGATAAATGGTTTAGTAGTAGGGAGTTAGGAGAGGAGCCGTAAGTATTAATAACTATATAGTATATACTTAGCTTATATATATTTATAGACCACCACTACTATCACTATTACTGGCCCCGGCTCTGGCTCCTACTCCTACTCCTACCTTGGCCCTCGCTCCCGCCGCCGGCCCTTACTGCCGCCGGGTTTGCCCTCACCTAGCGCGCTAACCCCGTCCGCCTGCCGTGGGCTTAGGCCCCCCACAGCAAGGCAACTGCTGCGTACGCCCCTACCACCCAAGGCAAATAGTAGTCGCAGTCAGCGGCGGGGTTGGCAGCTATAGGGCCAAATAAGTGGAGAGACTGGGGCTATATCAGCCAGATAATAGAGACGGAGTTAGGGGTGGAGTTAGTAGGTAGTAAGTAATGCACTACCTACTAAGCCTTAGGTAAGGAGTATTGGGTATACTCTAAAAAGGGTACATAGTAGGTAAGTAGGTCTAGGACACCTATACTCGCTGCTAAGTAGTGGTCTATTCTAGCAGGTGCAGCCTCTTAAAGCGTAAGCATAAGGACCCTAAGGATCCCTTACCCCCACCTCTTAGGCTAAGGTCTTTGGCGGCGTATAAGCCGTCTAGTAGTCCACTACTAGGTCCTAGCGGCAGTGGCATTGCAATATAAGAGAAAGGGGGGGTTGGCATTACTTTTTAACACTCCAGTACACTAAAGTGGTGGCTTTTAAAGCATATTCTTTATGGGTAAGCTTTAATCCGGCTATATTAATCTAAGGGGTAAAACCCAGATAACAATACTGTTTAGTACAGGCTAAACTACAAGGCATCCTTTATAGGCAAGCTTTAATCCAGCTATGTTAATCCAAGGGGTAATCCTAGACAATAGTACTATCCGGTATAAGCCTAACTGCAAGGCGTTATAGAAGCCCCGGAGTTACCTAGTAGGTAGTATAGGTAGATTAGTTAAATATAGTTACTAGGTTCTATTATTGCCTTATATATAAAAGGTTATATAAAAGGTCTTGCAAAAGGTTGTATAAAAGGTCTTATATAAGGTCGTGCATAGGTTTATATATAAGTTTATATAGATAGCCTAGTTAAATAGAAATATAGGCATTTAATTGGCTTAGGAGTTCTTAGAAGTTTATAGAAGTTTAAAAATTAAATAAATTTAACCTAAGGGAGTTATTATAGGTATACTAGTTTAGAGCATTAACAAATATAGGCATTTAATTGGTCTAGGAGTTTATAGAAGTTTGCAGGAGTTTATAGGAGTTTATAGGAGTTTAAAGATTAGTTAGCTACTTTAATTCCTATAAGGTTAATTATGTTAATTATTATAAGGTTAATTATTAGATTAATAACCTTATCTAACCCCTCCCTAACCTAGTTAATATAATCTTCTATATTAGCAAATCTATTAAAATTATCTAGGATATTAGAAGGGTATAACCCCCTAAGCATATTTAATTATTAGATATACTGCTAGTTAAACTAATTAACTTTGTTTGCTAACACCTTAATCCCTTTCTATAAGATATTATAAGAATTAAAAAACTTCCTACTAGCCAATTGTTTAGCACTCCCCGGTTTAGCTAGATCTAAAGTAAAGAGGGTATAAGTAAGTAAAAATATATCTAGTAGTACAGTAGCAGTAGTATAAGTCCCAGGTATATACTTGCTAAATATAGCCTCTACTTTTTTACATAACGCCCTAACCCAAGTATTAGATAGATATATATGGTTAAATGTAATATCTATATTATAGGTTAAGTTCTTATAACACTTTATCTTAATCTTATAGCTACCGTTAAGATACTTAAGCCTAAGGTTAATTGCTTTATGTATAGTAACCCTACTAAGCCAGTTAACAAGCCCAGAGGATAGTATTATATACTATAATTTAGGAGTGTTTACTAAGGAGAGATTCCATTAATAGAATAACATCTCGCGGCTATAGTTAAGCTAGGACGCACTAAAAAAGTAGATAATAAGAGGGTTAACAAAGTGCCTTAGCATACCTATATTAGTATGTTTAACAGCATACTAAATAGTTAGAAATAGCTTAACCTCCTAAAGCATATAATATATTGTCCGGAATTTAATGTTGTTATATAGTTGCTTATTAGGGCTATTACTATTCCACGTATCTAATATAAAGGCGGCTAGATAAACGTCTTTAATAAGTTCTAAAAATTAATCTAGTATAAAAGAACTAATAGCGTTAGTAACGTAGTCTATTTGCTTAAAGAAGTCCCTATTAGAGGCAATAAGGTAGCCCTTACGTCGCATTACTATATAGAATAATATAACTACGCGTACCGTAAAGCCCTGCGCAATAATTAGTTCTATTAGGTAATATTTAACATTCTCCTAACTATACTAACTGCGACCCTACATAGTAGTATTAGCTTGTAAGCAATAATAAGCCTCCTCTTTAGAAATAATAGGTGCCTAATATATACGGATAATAGTATTTAGTAGGTTTATCTAGATATAGAACTATATAGGTATACCAAGAAGCCAATCCTGTTGGTTATATAGTTAGCAAGCTTAGGTTTGCTTATTTTTAACAGCCCTAATATAGATTGCCGTAAGTTGGTCTCTATAGACAAGCCAAAGTCAATTACGGAAGTTGTTACAGATAGGTCTAGCTTTAGTAGGGTCTTCTAGTGCCTATAGACCAAGCTAGTCTAGAAATATACTTTTATAGACGCTGTAAGTACCTTTAATAGTACCCTTATCCTTAAATATGGCCCCAAATTGCCAGAACTTGGTCTGATTTATATTAAGACAATACATACTTGGTATTTTAGGATAGCGATTACTATCTCTAAATATAGAGTTAATGCCAGCTATATAAAGTCTCTTAATTGCATCTAATATAAGGCTTCGCGTAATATTTAACCCAATCCTACTGTCTTTACTAGATATACTAGGGGCAGCCAATATATCTTTAAGCCTAAGTGGTATTGTTAAATTATGCATAGATTAATATAAACCTAAAAGTAGTAGTCTAGGGCAAAGAATAATAGCCGCTATTATTATTAACCGCATAGTATCTGTATGGCCTATAACCTGGTCACGCTTCTTATCCTTAAAGTTAATATTATTATAGACAATTACTACCTACTTATTTAATGCTTAAAGCTTAAGCTGTCTCTAAAGACATTAGCTAATTAGCCTAGGAGTTTAAAGTTAGATACTATACCTCTACCTCCTTAACAATCTTGCCCATTAACTAATTAGCCTAATAATAACTATAATACACCCTAAACCCTAACAGAGTCTTAATTACTCGCCGCTTTATACTAGAGCCTATTAAATAGATATCTAGTATTAAAGAGAGGAAGCTAGATCGCTTTTTGGCCCAAGAATAATATACTATACTAGTAATAGCAAACAATCGCCTAGATAACATATTAGACTAAGGCGTAGTGTTATAACTAGCTTAGTAGGCGCACTAATTACTTATAAGTCTTAAAAGAACAGTATACCTGTCGGGACAATATCACGTGTGGTTACGTGGTCACGTGTCGCCGCGGCACTAGCGTGGCGAGGAGCCTTAAGCTCCTCGCCCTTCCTTATCAGAACAATCAAGAATCAACCATCGTATCAACCAGCAAAGACTGTTTGACTACGACTCCGACCTATTCGAATAGGTATCCCTGGTGATACCAACAATACCATATTAGGGCAACCTCCTTAATAGTCCTAAAGGCTAGCTTAAAGTCTAATATCTCTAGGTTTATAGTATAATTAAATTAAGCAAAGTAGGGCTAACGGATAAGATTATTAAGCTCTATAGCAAAAGAATCTACTAGAGAAGGACGCTGGCAGATGCCCCTTATATGTAGATTATCTATAGCACGCATTAGTGCACGCCGTTGCTCTTATAGATAGGCATATCGGAAGTTCTAAATTATAACCTCTTTACCCTCTTCTGCCCTAGCCTAAGTAAGTATAAAGGTTTAAAAACTCTATTAAACGCGGCGTAGTATATTAGCCACCTATTATAGCTTAAATTGCGTAGACTGCTGTTCCCTAGAACTCATATTATATTAACCGCGGGTAGGAAAGGAAGGTTCGTTAGAGGAAGGCTAAAGAGCCTCAATAGTGTCGCTATCAAGCTTATTATTAAGGTAGTCTATATCGCTGTCAAAATACCCGTTGGGGTGTCCGTTAGGGTGTCTATTAGGAGGTAGAAGAGGGCTAGGAGGGGCGCTAGATAAAAAACTTTATAAGTTATTAGATAGGGGCACATGCATTCCACTAGTAGCGTCCATTACTTCTTAATTAGATAGAGGAAGTAAATAGCTTTTAATTAAATCCAGTTAAAAGTGTTTTAGAGTTAATTTAGGGTATAAGATACAGCGTTATAATAGAAGAGTTGTCGCCTAATAAGAAACATTAATTTTGTATATAAAGGGCGCCTATAAGCTCTTAGACCCTTAGGGAGAAATTCCTTTTAGTGTGATATAATTGGTCTAGGGGTTTGCAGAACTCTATAGGACTAGGGTAAGATAATCTTATTGGCTTAGGAGTTTACAGGACTTCACAAGCGTAGCGCTAGCCCTTAGCGCCACGCCGTGGCGCAATTTCTCCCCGGGGGTCTGATTTATGAGATAACCGAGAGGAACACCAGGGCATGTAAACAAGCTAAATAGCTAGTAGATAATCGCAATTCAATGCCTCACAATGCCGTCCTCATTTTTAAATGACATTGATCTTGTGCACCCTACTTAGTATACTATTCCTCCCTTAAAAAAGGCCAAAAAGCCACCGCTAGAGCCATGGAAACTACCCCCCTTCGAGCCGCTTTAAATCAACGATTTCCACCTAAAAGGTACCCCTAAGCTTCCTCTAGATGCTAATAATAACGACCCGTTGGCCCTCTTCCGCCTATTCTTTACTGACGAGATAGTGGATAATATAGCAAATTGGACGAATTTGTACGCAGAATATAACCAGCCTGAGGGTAAGGAGCACCCTTGACCGTGGCAGCTTACATTAAGAGAGGAGCTCTATGCGTATTTTGGCGTGGTATTGTATACTGGCCTAGTTATAGAGCCACGCATGGAGGACTATTGGGGCAGCCTAGAGACCTACGGTGTTGAGCATATTGTAAAGAGATTTATTAGCAAGACCCGTTATGAGCAGCTAGACCGATTTATTTGCTTCTTAGCTCCAGTGATGGCAATAACTATATAACCATAATCAGCCCCATGATTCCGATTATTATATAATCAAAGAAAGTGATTCTGATTTGGTTATATAGTTATATTGATTACGTCTTTTAGGCACGGGTCTCCACGTGATGTTATCTACACGTGAGTTATCACGTGTAGATAACGCGCTTGCCCCAGAACTTACCCAGAGCTCCCCCCTAAAGCTCTACCTCTCCCTCTTTTTATTTCCGCTATTTCCGCAGTTGATTATATAGTTATATCTACGTAACATAATCAGCAGGTGCGATTATGATTAGGTTAGTTATGTTCCTATATAATACAACATAATCGTAACTAACTAACTGATTATTGCCATTACTGCTTAGCTCCATGTAATGCTTATAAGGCTATATTTGACTGCATAGACGACCTCTCAGAGCACCTGCGATTGCTCTGCCATAAGTACTATAGTCCCGGCGCTCACCTGGCTGTTGATGAGACTATTGAGCGCTTTATGGGGCGCGTACCCGAGATTGTGAATATACCGTCGAAGCCTACGCCTGAGGGCTTTAAAATCTAGGTGTTAGCCAATCAGGGATACGTGTTAGATTGGATGTGGCATGTAAAAGGAGATAATAAGGGCCTGGTGGACCTAGACGTAGTGTTTACACGGGAGGAGGGCTTTATAAAGACACAGGCTGTTGTACTTAACCTGCTTATACAGCGAGATTCTGAGACAGACGCTGTCTTATACCCACCCGGCAAGCATATAGTTTGGCTTGACAATCTCTTCTGTAGCATTAAGCTATTTGAGCGGCTTTGAAGCCTAGGAATTGGGGCAGCTGGCACTGTACGAACTATAAAGACACAGTGTGAAGAAGAAGGAGACGAAGAGGGTAATATTGTGGTGGAAAAGAAGGGTAAGATAACACGGAAAAAGAAGGTGCCTGCGGAGAGATTCTTACCATTGCTTACCAACCTTAAACTCGTATATACGGCCTAAATTCCATGGGGTACGCTCTACGGAGAGCTCTCAGAAGGTTGTACGGTGATGGAGTTTGCCTAGGCGGACGCATAGGTTGTTTTATTTATGTCTACAGTCCACGACGGTAAGCTATTCTTATATTCTGTTTGATTCTGTGTCTTAACACCATACTGCAGAGCCGCTGACGTTATACATCGCCAGGTCAATCCTATGTCCTCTGACGCCGCAGGCGACCTGTGAAGACCTCTACTAATGCAGCACAGAAGCGCAAGCCCTTTGGCAACGAGGTAGTGAAGGAAATGGATATTCCGGAGTTTATAGATTAGTACAATCTCTATATGTGTGGCGTTGACGTAGCAGATTAGCTTTGAAGCTATTACACAACCTAGCGAATATATTTGAAGACTTGGAAACCACTATTCCACTTCCTCTTTGATACTACTGTGGGCAATTGCTTTAAACTCTCCTCTTATGATGCCGCTGCGGGTTACCTACGCGCTGATAGCCACGCTATATTTCGCCGAGCCCTCCGCAAAGCCCTCTTTGAGGCCTCTACACGTCTATTAGAATAATACTATACTACGCAGGTAGTTAGGAAAGGAACAGGCGACGTTACGTGGAGGCCTGTGGTAGAACACAACCTTATTAAGTTGTGGCAGAAGCCTAAGAGCTGTTCTGCGTGCATTAAGGCTGGCCGGAAGTCTATAAAGGCTTATAAGGCTGCGAGGAAGCCGCTAGCGGACCTCTCGATTAACACTATATGTAAAAATATATACAGTAAGGATTGGAAGCGTCCAAGGAGGGCTCTGAGGACGCTTTATGGCTGTTCTATGTGTGAGATTCCGTTCTGTAGCACTGGCGAGTGTTGGGCATTATATTATAAGAAGCTTAACACCAAGGACTAGGCCGCTAGGTAGCAAGATAGCTGTGAAATCTACAATTTGAATAACTTCACGAATGGGGGCTTCTTATTGGCTAGATCCTTATCGATAACGTTGGACGCAATCCGACGGGCGAAGGGATATAAGCATATGTTCCCCTTGACCCTCTACATAGTAGAGGTATAAGAAAAATAAAGTATTATATATATCTATTGTAACCTTATTAATAACTAATCTACTCTCCTTAAATTATATGGTCTTTCACCCTTGCCCAAATTTAAGAAATGAAATACCTCCTGATACGTGTCCTAATACGACCATTCCGTTTAAGACAGCCACGCAAGTTGCTCGATAGTCAGGAGGAAGCCAAAGAATACGCTCTTCTCCCTCTATTACCCAATTTTTCAATACAAATAGAGCACGTACCTGCTCTAAAGGACCGGGCAATAACTTAAGAGAGCTTACATCAACTACTCCCCTATCTGTTTTAAGGTATTGACCTGAAGCAGAGAATGAAAGAGCGCTAACTGGTATACCAACCTCGAGCGTGCCTTGCGCCGCTCCCGTCGCAGCGTCCCAGAGCCTGACCGTGCTGTCATGCGAGCCTGACGCCACCAGCTTGCCGTCTGGCGAGAATGCCACGGACGAGACCGAATCCGAATGGCCCTCGAGCGTGCCTTGCGAAGGATTCCATGTCTCCTCTCCATGTAGGACATGTTTAATCCGTGAATGCCTTTGATGCCAGAACCGTTGCCGAATTTCACTTTTATAAGGGCTAAATGCAAGAGCAGAACAGTACGTCTGGAGAGGAGCCTTTTCAATTATTGATCCAAAACGGAGAATAAACCGTTTTGCGTCCTGAATCATCGCTTCTAGATGCGGATTTGTGCTAGGCTTATGCGTTGACGTATTAACCACTAGTATTATTATTTAGTAGAATTGATTACTTACCGTAACCATGGCCTCTAATGCCTTCACTAGTACAGCCCCGTTGGACAGGTTTCCCATTAGGCTAAGAGCCTCAAGCCAATGAAGAAAGTGCTTCTGAAGGAATTTGTGGACATAGTCATTGTCTTGGGAGCGAGTCTCACCCTCCTGGAGGTGTTGAACCCAGTAGCAACATGCGTATCGAATATAGGTGAGAGGTTCTTGGTTAACACTACTCTTCGACTCGTTTAGAAGAGCGCCTGGCTTCTGTAGGTTGCAAATATCTCTTCGTAAAGTCATGTCCAGTAGCTGCAGCAGTCGATACGCAATCTCGGCATGCGCTTCAGTCAGATTTGACAAGAAGATTCCTAATCCCTTGCCGATTGTAAAATAGTCCTTTGCCGATTGATGGACAAAGTAGACTACCTCCTCGCGAAGTGTCAGAAACGAACCACAGGAGTTGAGTAAATCTTGTAAAGCTTGCACATCGCTATAAAGATCTTCAAGACCCGCAATGACTCCTATTTCATTTAATTGTAGTGGGCGAAAGGCCAGCGTGACTATGCACAGGATCTTTAAGCAGAACTGTACCGCCTTCTTTCTTTTATTATTCTGCAGTTGATCCATCATTCGGCTGTAAAGGGGCTCGAGTCCCTCTGGGAAAGTCTCAAGCACATCTTGAGCCTCGAATGCATATGCTTTTTCTAGTTCTTTGCACGCCAAAGCGACCCATAGGCAGTGTTCCCAATAATCGAATCGGACTTAGTCAATCGGATTATCCATAATCCGTAATCCAAGCCAATTTAATTGCAATCGGATTGCCCGGACCATAATCCCAATTAGCTTAATTAAATCGTGATTAATAATTGCAATTGTAGGACACTATGCACATCCAAAAAATCTTCCAAAGCAAGCACTTATCTATCAAAATTCCAGTATAAAAGTACTCATTTTTTAAGATATTAACTGCTAATGGCTTCTAAGACCGAAGAAACTAAATCTATATAAGGGATATTATTGCGGTCACCTTGGGTTGCCCTCAAAACAACCCCCAGACACCCCTCAGACGTCCATCAGTTACGTGCCGGAGGCACGTGCCCATAGTATATAGTCTCCACAATCCTTAAGGCCTTACCTCCTTAAGGATTCGTCTCTCTTACCAATCTATCTTATTCCACAATCGTGTCCTTATAGCCCCCTGTCTACAAGTTCCCCTTACATTTAAATCCTTCCTACTCTTTTTTAGAAGGGTAGCTGGCTTTAAGAACCAGATTGTATGTTTACATTTTATTTATACCTACCATTCCTCCCTTAAAATCTCGCGATGACCTAAATGGAAACTCTATAGATACCTTATGGAAAGCCGTCGCGCCAAAGCAGGAAGGTCCCTCCGATAATAAGAGATTACAACAATACAAACCTCTAGGTAAGACGGCCGAATGAGCCCCAATACCCAGATACACCAGGAGCTTAAAGACTCTCGCACACCTACAGTTACCGCTAAGGAAAACGCAGACACCCTCTATAATAGTTACAACGCTGCCAAAAAGCAACTGGAACCCCTCCAGCCCCACCTAGGCCAATTAGAAGATTAAGCGCCAGAGGCGACCCTAAGATCTTCCCCTAAGCCGGAAATACCAGAGGAATACACTAATATATCCAATTAGGGATCCAACTAGAACCCTCCCAGAGGACCATCAGCCTATAATTGGCATAGTAGCAGTGCATAGACTACCTATAAGCCAAGCGGGCCTACCCCTTTTAGTAACTTAACCTAAATATTAACTTAAGACCTAAGCCTTATTGGGAAGCCTACACCAGCTACTAGTGCCAATACCACCTCTATAGCTAGAGCTTCCCTAGGCCTAAATTTAGAAAGTTAAGAGCCCTACACCAATTTTCTTTAAGGAGGATATTAGGAAGCTGCCGCTAGGCTCTTGGAAGCTATACAGGAAGGAGCTACTAATAAACATATTAGAAACCTCCAAGGGCAAGTCTAGATCTAGCAGAGCTTAATCTAGGCTAGATAAAATCTTTTATAACCTGGCCAAGGCCTAAGGCTTCCTAGGGGCTACCCAGTATTCACCTAAGGAGATATAGAAGACCCAGAAAGGTATCTACACAATAAATAGAAAAAAGACATAGACTAACTGGCTAAGGCCTTTAACAGTCTAGAACTCCGTTACAAACCTACCACCTAACAGTTGGACAATTAGTTTTGTAAAGTAGACAACTTCTTTAAGATGCTAATAATCTAAGATAATACCAAAGAACGTATATAGTGGATTATTAGCAAGATTAAAGACTAATTGCTAAACTAGATCGCGCTTAATCAACTTAATAAAAAGCAAATTACTATATAGCCACAGCTGTAGACCTTTCTAAAGGGTTAAACCCAAGATCTGTATATTATACAATATAATAATGTAGAACAATTCTGGAATGGTACATAGTTGGACCGTTAAGACTTTTGCCAGTTTATAAACTTTATAGAAACTTATGCTTAGCAGATAGATCCAAAGCCCTTTAAAAATAGGGATGGCAGCGTCTATAAGAAGGAGAAGATCAGATTTATCTAGGCTAGAATCAAGCCAGCAATTCGTAATAAAATAAAATACGTAGGAGCCCTACCGCAGATCACTATATATATGGATTTTAAACAAGCGGTTCTAAACGCCAAGGATGCGGTAAGGAACCAGACCTCTTCCAGTAGGAGGCTAGGGGGTCACTAAAAGTATAGGCACTTTAGCAGCAATATAGGGCAGACCTAACCTTTAAAGAAGCCGTTCTTAAAGAGAACTTTAGAAGGGTCAAAGTTAGGGGCCTTAAGTAATAGGAAAGACTCCTGGGGCCAACCTAACACCCATTTAGCACCTTTACAGGAACACTTTAAAAAGTTAAGAGAAAACTCCAAAGGCAAATCTTATTAGAAAAAGCAGGGCGAAAAACGCACTAACAATATAAAAAAAAAAAAGCCCTAGTTGCGGATCTCTTCTAGCTGCAACTAGGGCAAGATATAGTAGGAGAAACTCTCCATATTACTATTAAGCTAAAAATAGCACTCCCTATAGGTAAGGTATGTTAGTTCTAAGCACTATATAACAGCGGCGCCAAAATTAATCTTATATAATATAATTTGGTAAAAGAGCATAAGCTCATCCTGTTACTAAGGTAGCAGAAACCTATTACAGGGTTTCTGGATAAGCATTAGATTAAACTACACAGTGCCTATAAGCTTATAGTGTCAGTAGCTAATATACACAACCGTACTAAGGTAGTTGGTCCGCAACCCTTTTAGGCAGCTAACTTTAAAGGCTATAACCTCATTCTTAGATACCCTTAGCTTGCAGAAGTAGATCCTAAGATACGCTTTAAGATAGGAGCCTTTAAATAGTAGAACAATAAAGAATCAGAAGGGCGTATATCACTAATAAGCTTAAAAGATATCCTAGAAGATATAGCTCTAGGTAAAACAGTATACGCTCTACACCTAAAGAAGTATTAGATCAAACCCCTGTTCTATAGCAAGATAGGTATAGAGCCTAGCATAGGTAATAACCCCTCTATAACAGAGACCCTATAGGGAGCTGCCGGACAGGTCGCAGAGACACTATAGAGAGGCGGCGATCTTAAAGATCTCACAAGATACTTCCACCGCCATAGGTTACTCTAGCTCAAGCAATATACAGAGAATATACTATGGCACCTTAAACACTATATCAAAAAATTCCCTACCCTCTATTAGCTACCGTATAAAACAGTTTAACATATGGTAGCAACTATATACAAGCAACTACTATAGCGCATAACGCTACCTGTGGGTATCCTAAGGGAGCTTTAGAACCTACCTAATGACAATATAGAGGACAAACGCGACCCTAATCTATCAAATATTCTATTAGGCCTAAGGGACTTACTAAGGGTATTCTTAGGCAGGTAAGCCAAAGTTATAGCGCAAAACTTAGAATACAATCATGCAATTAATCTAAAAGAGGGTAAATAACCCCTAAACCTTTCTATTTACAACCTCTCTTATAAAGAGCTTGAGATCCTATAGGAATACTTAATAGTGTATAGGAAAAGGGATGGATCTAGCCCAGTAAGTTGCTAGCAGGCGCACTGATCCTCTTTGTCCTAAAACTAGATGGAACTATAAGGCTATATATAGACTATCGCGGTCTTAATAAAGTCACAATTAAGAACCGTTACCTACTACCACTGGTTAGTAAAATACTGGATTGACTATCTAGGGCGAAGATCTTTACAAAGCTGGACCTATAAGACGCCTATTATAGGCTCTGTATTAAAGAAGGGGATAAGTAGAAGACCGCTTTTAAGACCTAATATGGCCACTTTAAATATATAGTGATGCCTTTTGGGCTAGCCAATGCGCCTATAACATTCTAATCGTATATTTACAGAGCCTTAGGGGGACTAGTTGACCGCACATATATTATCTATTTAGATGACATCCTAATCTACTTAGAAGATAAGGATTAGTATAAGTAACATATCCGCTAAGTGTTGGAACGTTTAGATAATTAGGGCCTCTATACCAAGGCGTTAAAGTATACCTTTAATACCAAGCAGGTTAAGTTCCTGGGTTACATTATAACGCCTATAGGCGTAGTTATGGACCTAGTACAGGTATAAACAATCTAAGAGTGACCGGAGCTAGAGAGCTACTGGGATATTTAAGTATTCCTAGGCTTTGCTAATTTCTATAGGCGCTTTATCTATAACTACTTAGACGTCGCCCAATACCTATTTAACTACATTGCGGAAGCTTTTTAAGACCCAGCCTAAGGAGCAAAAAGCTTAAAGGCGGGAAGGAAGAAAACTAAGAAGGGACTAACTAAATAGTATAAACCATGGTCATGGCCTAGAAAGGTTTAGAAGGCCTTCTGGGAACTACAAGAAAAGTTTATAGAAGCTCTATTGCTACAGTATTTTAACCCAGATTAGCTATTGATGATGATTACTAATGCATTAAATTTTACCCTTATAGGTATCCTACTGCAACCTAATAGGGATCCAGACGCTACCCAGCTCTACTAGAGACCAGTAATATTCTATAGCAGAAAATTCCAGGGGCCTAAAGTTAGGTATTATACCCATGATAAGGAACTGCTGGCCATAGTTAACTACTTTAAATAGTAGCGACATTACCTTGAACACGCAAGCTATACTACTTATATACTCTTAGATTATTACAATCTACGCTACTTCATAACTATAAAGGAGCTTATACCTTAACAAGCTAGATAGGCAGAGGAGCTTACGCGATTTAATTTTAAGATTAAATATAAGCCAGGGGAGAATAGCCCTACTAATGGACCGTTATAACAGCCAGACTATACCAAAGGCTTTAAAACGGGAGAAGGAAAATAGATAATAGATATCTTACTCCCTATATTACAGAACAAGCTCTGGGTATAGGATGCTTAAGCACCTATAGCTTTATACACCAAGTTTTAGGCGGTGCAAACCCTATTAGTCTCTACTGACGTTCCAGCTGGCACCCAGTCCGTTACCGTTAAGGGTCTGAATATACCTAGATAGGACGTCTCTAATACATTCTTAGAACCTAGTAATACATCACCCTTAATTGTTAAGCTATCCTCTTAAACCAATAGCAAAGCTATAGAGCAATTGGAACTCAGAGCCCTATAATAACTAAAGGACTTTAACCTCGTAGCGGCCTTTCTGATGCATGCGTATTAAAGAGTTACAAAATCCATAGTACCATCTAGTCTTGTACTTAGAGCAGTATAGGACGAAACAGCTTTTATATAGGAACCATCCAAAAGGTTAATAGATCTCATCTATAAGGTATAACGGAGGGACACTTCCTATGCCATCTTTAATACGGAAGTAGACCAGAAACATAACAGAAAGGAAGCTATAAGGCGCTAAAATTGGGAACTGGACCCAATGGGCCTACTGTATAGAAATAGCAAGGTTTAGGTACCACCAGAAGCAAATCTATGGCAGAAGATTCTTATAAAGAATTATAATAATCCTCTAGGCGGCCACTATAGTCAAGCCAAAATAGTAGAATTACTTTAGCGTAAATACTATTGGCTAAAGCTTAAGCAGGAAGCAAAGGAGTACATTAGCTATTGTAAGAAGTATTAAGTATATAAGATCCATAGGCACAAGCTATAGGGTCTACTTAAATTAGTTCCCCCCACCAGTAAGCCATAGCAACATTACGCTATAGACTTCATTATGGATCTCCTATTATCTAAAGATAGCTAAGGACAAATATACAATTCGGTCCTTATACTTATTAATAGGTTTTTAAAGTACGTCTAATACCTTCCTATTAACAAGACAATTAATGTATAAGCGCTTACCAGCCTAATTAAGGAGAAATGCTTTCTTAAAGTAGACTAGCCGCACTCCATTATTACTAATAGGGGCAGTATCTTTATAAGCCAGTACTGGTCGGATCTATGCTTTTATTTAAAAATAGACCACTGTTATAGTACAGCTTTCCATCTACAAACGGACGGGTAAATGGAACGCTAGAACTAGGAACTGGAGTCTTATCTATAAATATATTTAAACTACTAGCAAGACAATTAGTGCGAACTACTTCTGTATATAGAGTATGCCTATAACTTAAAGCAACACGCATTACATAAGTATACACTAATCTAGATTGCCTATGGCGTCCAACTATTTAGGTTTAATAGTATACCCAGCGATCACTAGCTAAGGCCGTATAATCAATTATAGGATCCTACCAGGAAGTTAAAGGACATCTACTAGAGAGTATAAGGATACCTCTAGGAATAGGAAGAGCAATGGAAGTATACAAAGCAGAGCCTATAAAATACCTAAGAGCAGCAGAGACTCTAGTACAACCGCAAACACTAGGACAAGCATTTTGGAGTAGGTGATAAGGTTCTATTACGTTTAACAAATATTAAGACCTGTTAACTATTAAAGAAGCTTAATATAAGATACCTAGGTCCCTTCTAAGTTAAGGAACGAATTGGCAAGCTAGCCTACTGTCTTTAGCTACCCCTATCTATGGCCTATATATATCTAGTATTTTATATAAACCTACTAGAGCTATGGTATAGACTACCGCTAGAAAAGAACTTCTGTCTAGGCCCAATTAAACACCTTAAGGTGGTAGGCGAGTGGTATAAGGTTAAAGTTATACTATGCCATAAGTCTATTAAGAACAAGCTTTAATATAAAGTCAAATAGCTAGGCTAGCCTACTGAGGACTCTATATAGGAACCAGAGGATTACCTTAATTATTGTAAAGATATTCTAAAAGAATATTAAAACCAAGGTCCACAATCTATAAATCACAGAAAGTGCTTTAATACTATAGTGTTATTACAACCTATAAAGAAAGCTCGTGGTAGGCCGTAAAAGGCCCTAAAGAGTAAATAGGTCAAATTGGATATAGAACAGACAGGCTTTAGAAACCATAAGAATTAGGGCTACAGCCCAAAGTAGGATAGGTCCTCAGCCTTTTCACGTATATAGCATAGAGTTAATAGGGCATTTTGCTAGAATTGCATTCCTATTTATTAATCTATATTAGGAACATTATTCCTAGGGCTCCTAAGCCCTTCCTAAAAGCCTTCTAAGGCCTTCCTAAGCACCTAATTAAGGTACTCAATTACTACTATATACAAGAATAAATCCTAAATGCCTAATCTAAAAAGCCACTATGCCTTATCCTTAGGAGCAGGGTTAGTATCTATTAGCCCTCTAAGGGATGGCTAACAGGAATAAGATCCCTTTATAGGTATATAAGTAGGCATAAAAATAGGGGTAGGACAATAAGGTATAGCTAGGGCAGAGATCCTTAAACGCTTAATACTAATATTAGGTCCAAACCAATACCAATAAAGCTCTTGCGGCGTCAGCTTATAGTTAATAAAGACACGCTTAAGCCCAGAATAAACAGAGATGTTAGCTAGCTGGTATAGTCTAGAACTACTTAGACCTTGCTATAGTAACTATTAGTTACCTATCCGCTAGGTACCCAAAGGGTAACCTACCTAATACCGCATTATATTGTGCTCTTTTAAAACTTAATGTATATACGCGAACTCCTTCTTATAGTAGACAGCAACCTTCTTTTTATCACCCCTATTCTTCACCCTATCCTTAATATACCAGCCTTACTCCCTTATTAGGCGTTGCTGGCTGGCTTACTGGGAATTATAGGCGGTATAGATAGCTATAGCGTAATCTCGAATTTAACTAAGTCGTTTAGCATTTGCGCTGGAATAAGAGAGAGCCCGGGCGATATAGTAGTCAAGGACATTAAAGGAATATCGCTACTTAGGCCTAGGCTATTAAAGCTATAGTTAATAATAAAAATCTATTAAGAATAGAAAAGCTTACCTTAACGCAACTGCCGCTCTTAGTACGCATGCATTAATTACAAGGACTAAAGGTATTAGATCTAACGTAGTGCGTCTTATTATAAGCCTCTAGAATCCTTTTATTAGACTTCTAGTCTTTTAAGGACGTATAGGCAAAATCATTTAGGTAGAACCAGCACTAGTTACGGGTTAGCGGAGGTTGGGGTTCCATATACAACGGTAGGGCTAGAATACGCTGAGGAATCAGCTTAGAAGAATAGTTAGTAGGAGAACAAAGAGGCATATTAAATTAATAACGGAAAAGAAGAAAATCTTAATAATATATTAAAGATACGTCCAAAATTGGACAAAGGCTGATAATAGGAAGTAAGGTATTAAGAAAAAGGATTAAGCTTAATAAGCAAGGTGTCTTTATAATTCACCTCCTAATACCCTTTTAGTAAATAGCCGCAACCTTACTGATATAACTCTGTTATAATAGCGCAATTCAGAAAGAAGGAAAAACGAGTATAAGCTATTTAGCCATTACTTCCTTATAAAAACTGATTACGCGGCCGGGGGAAGGCAATTAAGATGTTAATTAAAGACGCATATAGGTTAAATTATACCTAAACGATACTATAGTATTAAAAGAATAACGTTACAGACGTTTTTGACAATCGTATAATAGCTATAGGCGTTATTGCGAAGTGTCTCCTGTTTGCTAGGCAGTAAAGCTACGCCAATTATATAGTACAGGACTACTAGATTTAAAACTATATACACCAAATCTTAAGAGACAAGTCTCTTTAATTAACTAATTAATTACCCAACCGCATATAGCAGCCTAAGGGCAAATGTGGGAGCAATGCGTTAGTAACACAGGGGATTAGGAGAAAGGATTATAGATTATATCTTAACAGTTAAAGACAACGGTAAGCTAAGGCCCTATATGTTAAATCCTATACCAAAAGGTTTTATGGAACCATATTAGGAACACTAAATTGCCTATAACACTTGCGATTAATTACAGACTGGCATAAAGGCTTGGAAGTAGAGTTACATGAAAATCCTTAGGTTAGCCTAGGTAGTTACTAACACACTTCCGGTAGGCTTCTAATAGGTCTCCCAGCAATCCTCATGTCTTTTCTCCAGTTATTGTTTTTCCTTATTAAGGTTTTCAGGAGTTTAAAGCAGGGGTTAGATAGATAGATAATATATAATAGCATGCCAATATCTCTCCAAACCCCTTCTGGGACAAGCCCTCTATAATCTCCCTACCGCAAGGTAATGGCAATTAGGGGCCGACCGCAAGAAGGGGGGGGGCAATGTAAGGGATATTATTGCGGTCACCTTAGGTTGCCCTTAGGACAACCCCCGGACACCCTTTAGATATCTGTTGGTTACGTGCCGGAGGCACGTGCCTATAGTATATAGTCTCTACGATCCTCAAGGCCTTACCTCCTTAAGGATTCGTCTCTCTTACCAATCTATCTTGTTCCATAATCGTGTCCTTATAGCCCCCTATCTATAAGTTCCCCTTACAATCTACCTCTGCTTTAACCTTGCTGTCGTATCAGCTCCAAAATTGCTCTATTAGCACCCCTATCAAATTTTTACCTTTGGATCCTTTAAATCCTTTAAATAATAACAATTTTACTCTTTAAGAAGGTGGAAAGACTTACCTATGTAGTGAATAAATGCTAGCTACAAAAGGAAAGAAGAAAGGCTGGTTTTGGAATTATGGTAAAGAAATATACTATAAGGATAATGCGCAGTGGTTCTAGCTGTGCTTAGAATACTGGAATAAAAAGCGGTTTAAGGCCTATAAGACAACTTCTACATTCCATTTAAAAAGCTATATTAATGCAGATCATTCTATTACAAAAATAAGCTCTTAAACCAATAAATTTACCATTCTCCCTTTCCTTTATACCGCTAACACTAGCAATAAAACACTGTTAAAGCCTCCAGATAATAATATATGAATTAAATAGGTTACACGCTTTACTTTTAAGACTCTAAAGCAGTGGCTTATTTAGTAGATTATTATAATGCATATTACATTTTCACAGGTTAAGAATAACTAGTTTTAAGCCTTTTTTGCTATCTTTAATATAAAGCTTATAGAGTGGATCCCTAAAAGCGGTGATACTGTATAAGCGTGGATTATAGAGGATTTTTAGTAGCAATAGTCTAATATTATAAAGCAACTTTAAGAAAGTAAAAGCCTTATCCACTTATCTTATAACCTTTGGACCTTACCCAATTATCTTACATTTATTAGAGTCTTTGGCCATTATATAAGCTCTAAATACAAAGTAGAGACTATATTGCTTGGATTATATTATCTTAAAGGCCCTTATTCTAAAGAGAATATTACAGAAGCTATTATCGCTATTATTAAGACCTATAAAATCATTGGTAAAATAGGCTACTTTGTCCTTAATAACGCCGGATTAAATAATACTTATATTAGCGCTATAATTAAGCAACTTAATATTAAAGACATAAAAGAACACCGTCGCCTTTACTGTCTTGGCCATGTTTTAAACCTCTTAGTAAAAGTAATTCTTTTTAGCGAAAACCCTAAAGTCTTTAAGAAATATATTACTACTGCAGCTATACTTAGAGATAAGAAGGCAGTATTACAATACTAGAGGAGTAAAGGCGCATTAGGCAAGCTACACAATGTTATTAATTATATCCGCCTTATACTATAGTAAAGGGAGGATTTCCTAGTAAAGGCGTATAAAGGAGTAAAAGAGCTAGAGCCAATAACAGAAACTAAGGAATATTTAGATAAAGATCTTAAGACAAAAAATCCTCTTATCCTTATATAGAATAATAATACACACTAGAATTCCTGGTTTTTAATAATTAGACAAGCTCTTAATCTTAAAAATACCATTAATCTTTTTACTAAACGTTATATTAAGAAGAATAAGAGCTCTCTTTCTACGCTAGATAAACTTTCTAATAGTAATTAGGATACTATTTTCCAAATAAAAGAAATCCTTTAACCTTTTTATATGCTTATAAAGTGTACCAAAGGCCAGGCTTAAACAGGATCATATAGAGCTTTATAAAAGGCTCTACCAACTATAAAATACCTCTTAGGGACATTAGAAAGAAAGGCTGTAGAGTATAGAGCAGAACTTATAAGCTAGAAGCAGTTAACAGTTAAGAATACTCCATAGATTTTTAAATAGATAGACATTACACTTACTAACTATAGATATATCCTCTAAAGTATTAAGCATAGGTAGAGCAAGCTGGAGAGCTATTACAGAAAATTAAATAAAAGCCCTGTCTATACTGCTTTAATACTTCTTTACCTAGAATACAAATCGCAATTTCTTAAGCGCCATTAGAAGGGGAGGCCGGATTAGATTATATAAGCTAAAGAAGTAGTTAAAATACTATGGTTAATAGCTTATAAAGACATTACTAAACCTTCTATAAGCCTTTATATCCTTCCTTCCGCGAAACAATAAGACCCTAGCGACTTTAACCAATTTCTACATCCTCCTAATTATAACGATAATTAACAGGGCAAAGAGGAGGATAAATTTAAGCAATATATAAAAATTAAATCAGTTATTATAAAGCCTAGGAAGCTGTTTAATATTTATAGGTAGTAGAAGGCTTATAAAAGCCAGTAGCCCTTATTGGCGCGCATGGCATTTAACATAATAGCTATACTAGCTATAAGCTCAGAATGTAAGCGCCTCTTTAGCTCTACAAAGCTCCTACTCTCTAATCACCATGTAAGGATAAAAGAAAATATTTGTCGACTGGATATCCGTGCACCGGTTATAGGAATTGAATAAGGACTCTGTCTATTAAAATGTGGTTCTAAGACCTCTATATATACACAAGGAAAGGTGTAGGAAAGGAAAGAGAAGGAGGGTAAGGGGTGGCAATGGAAACAAGGAGTAGATGACCGAGTTAATAACTAACTTAACGACTGACTTAATGACTAAGTTAACGAGTAGGTAGCTAAGTCGGGGCAGTAAGGACCTAATTTAGGTTAACACACCCCCCTAGCTAACCGACTGGGTGACGATCAGCTGGATATACCTAAATAGGAAATATCTATGGTGTTAAACCAAATAGAAACCATCTAAAAGAAAAACTTAATAAGGAAATTATACAAATTGGTTAAACAGTACAATTAAATCCAACTACAATAGAGTCTTGATATTAACCAAATTTAGTTATTAAATAAAGCTTTTATGCTTCTGCCTTAATAGGGCCTTTATAAGACCGTTAGCCGTTATATTAGTAGTAGGAACCTACTTAATTATAATTAAGCCTTTCTAAACCTCTTGGCGAAGCCAGTGCTGGTAGATATCTACGTAACGAAGCTTTGTGTTTAACTAAGGTCCGTTTTTAGTAAGCAGTCGAATCGTCTGTTAATTGTTATAGCTAATTGTATATTCCTCACTCGTGTAGAGTCGCATATTTTAAAAGAAGCGCTGCTACCAAATTAATTTGGTAGCTGCGTTTAATAGAGCTTTAAGCTTAGCTTTAGTGCTTAATATTATAACAGTCTTCTGCTTAGTGGAGCGCCAGTTAATTACTCCCCCAAATAGTGAAAATATAAAGCCTTTAGTGCTCTTCTAACTAACAGGATTATCGCCAAATGCAGTATTGCTTGCTTGGACGATAATCTGACTTCTAACATTCCTGCTTAAGTATTCAATTGCAAGAGTTTTCTTTTAATACAGGTATGCAATCGCTTGATTAGCTGTGGCTTTATATAGGGGCGACGGATTGCAAAGGAATTCTAAGAGCTTGCTTAAGGCTTAAGCGGCGTTAGGTCGTATAATGTAGGTGGCATAGAGTAGTGATCTAACCTTCCTTTGATACATATAAACCTGCTGCTTAGAGGCCTATTTTGGATTAGGCAAGAGATCTTCCGTACTTATTAGTGTATATACTGGTTAAAAGTCTTTTAGATGGAAGGTACTAGCGATCTTGTTAATATAGGAATCCTAGCAGAGCCAGAGCTTCTGTTAAGGTTAATTATAAAGGACTCTAATTCCTAAGAACTAGGTTAGTTCTCCTAGGTTTTTAATCTTATACTTTATTGTTAGCTATTCCTTAAAGAGTTAAAGCTTTGGTAAGTCTTCTATACGGCAGGCTGCTATAATGTTGTTAACATAGAAGAACACAATTAGCCAGTTGTTATAAAATAGACATAATTCTTTATTAACTGCCGTTAAACCTAGGGACGTTAGGGTAGTTAAGAACTCATTAAGCTAAAGCAGTAGTAATTGTTGGAGGCTATATAGAGCTCTTTAAAGGAGCAGATACCTACCCTTCTGTTAAAAGCTATCTGGAAACTTAATATAGACTATCTTATTAATAAGGCTGTTGGTAAAGGCGTTAACTATATTACACTGCCAAGTCTCTAAATTAAATGCAGCGATGATCGCCATTATGGCTCTAAATATTTTTGCTGTAAGGGTTGCTGCATACGTGTTCTTTTCACTAAGTTGTTGTAAGTTACCTTATATATAAAGACGGGCTTTAAATTTGACAAGATATCTATTAGTGTTAAACTTATAAGTAAACACCTAGGTGACGGGTATAACGTTAAGCGACGCTGTCCGTTTAACGGACTCAAATGTCCCTTACTGCTTAAGATCATTGTATTCCTTATTGGCGGCTTCCATAAAGCCATCTTTATACGGGTAAGCTTAAAGCTCCTTCCAGCTATATAGTGGTGGTAGAAGCTTATCGCGATATAATTACTTTTGGTTATATCTAATTCCGGTAGCAAAGGCTTTATAGAAGGCAGGAAGGGTATCTAATTACTTAATATCTATTAGGTAAGCTGCTCGACGCGTTAAGAGCTTCTTAGTTCTTTTGCCTTCTATAATATTAACATTGCCTATATCGCCTATAATCTCCTGTTTTAGACAGGCTTCTTCTTTAGGAACAAGTTTAAATTAGGGTCTTTAATTAATTAAGGAACTTAATGGCTCTATATTTATAGTATTTAATTAAGGTTCTAGCATCTCAGCTAGGGTAGGGAGGCCAGGTATAGAGTTGTTCTTTAAGAATTATAGGCTGATTACGTTATTATCTTAATCTATATTTTTATTAGCATCTACCTATTAACTTCTACTACTATCTACCTTATCCTCCTTATCTAACGTCTCGTCCTCCTTATCTAATATCTTATTAAGCTCTTCCTAAAGCGTCCTATTGCTACTTAACACATTAATTACCTCTAAAATTTAATTAGCTTGTTTTTGGAGCAGATTCGCAAGATCTGGCTAACTATTATTATAGAGCAACTGCTTATTAAACGTCATGTCTCTTGTTTAAATTACCTTCTTTTTGCTGGGTATATAGACCCTATAGATGTTCGTTAACTGGTACCTAACTAGGTATCTAATATGAGCCCTTAGCTTAAGCTTTTGTGTACACGGGATGTTATATTTAAGCGGGTAAGCTCTGTAGCCGTATATTTATAGGTAAGCTATATTCGGCTTTAATGGCGAGAACCCTAGTACTAACTAAAGCTTTTTAAAAGGTGTCATCTAGCTAAGCTAGGTGTTTGGTATCTAATTAATTAAATACGCTGTAGCTCTAGTAACCTCTGGCTATAGTTCTTCTAGTAGTTAAGCTTTAATTCGCATATACCAAGACTTAATAATAATCACCCCCCTAGAACGTTCAGCAGAACCGTTCTAAGACTTTATATATAGGGCCGATTTCTTTAATAGTATTCCTTTTTAAGTCCTTTAAGCGTTAAACTTGCCACCTAGGGACGTTTCGCCGTCAATTTAAATTATTGCGATTTTTAGGTTATACTGACGCTCTACCCTATTCAAATATTGTATAATTGCTTATGTTGTTAATAACTTATAGGTAAAGGTCTCTACCTCGTTTATACGCAGATATTTGTTATAGAAGTGTATCGTCTAGATATAACCGTTATACGCCACAATCTCTAGAAATAAGTTAATATGCACTTAGTAGAAGGGCCTAGTAGCCTTACTAGTAGGCGTTCTTCTTAATATAATTTCGTAAGCCTTGCTGACAGTACAGGTTTTATAGTTAATTATTACTAGACCTTAAAGTTTCGCACCACCTGCTTCCTGGGGTAAATGCTTAATTACGTTAGGTCCTGCATAGCCTAGTCTCTTATACTAGAGTTTGCCTAATATTTCCTAATCAGGAAGGGGGTCTCGCGATTAGATTGCAAATAAGGCCTTACTTAGGGTCCTCAGTCATAGTTCGTTGTACTTAAGTATTAATTGGTTATAATGGCTCTCGCAAAAGGCAAACGTCTTATAATTATTCTTGTAATACAGTAGGTTCCTTTTATTGTCCCACTATATATTCTTCTTATTAAACTTCTTTAGGCAGGCTAAATTTATATAAAAGGCTGGTATATATACTGTACTGGCTAAGAAGATCTTTTTAGAACCCAATGGCGTCTAAATAGTAATAACTGCCGTCCCTATACCCTTAATCGGATCCATGCCCGTTCTGGTATATATAAAGTTATTACTTAGTCAAAGCTCGTTAACGAACCTCAATTAATTATTAATGACGTGTATTATGGTTCTGCTATTAAAAATTACGCTATTACGTAGCTTATAGTTAGTGCCTGCTTTATAGGCGCCTATTTAATGTACTATAAAGGTACTATCGTCTTCCTTTTAACTTCCGTCTTGGTTTGGTGCAGCTTTCTTTTCTAAAGACTGCTTCCTAACCTTCTCTAGTTGTCGGGAATGAGGCAAGTTGCCATCACGCTAGGCATATTGCCGTCACGTGTTAACGTGGCCCTAGCGTAGTGAGGAACCTTAAGTTCCTCACCCCTTTCCTCATTCCTATCAAGAATCAATTAAACAACCATCATACTATCTACGAACCGTAGCTACGTAATATCACCTTGTATAACCAACACTGATTAGTGGTTAACTTCACTATTATACCATAGAACAGCTAGGTATTCCACTAAGAAGAGACGAGCCACTATACCAGTGCTACTTGTGCTAAAGGAAGCTGTCTTTTAAGGTTAGAACTGGTCCTAAACCTTAAATAGAACTCTTCCACAAATCTAAGAATCTAAAGGCCAGAACTGGTCCTAAGCCTTTCCAAGATTACGGATTCTTGCGTCTATTACGCAGAATAACACGCTTTACAAGTCTTCGCGATTTAAGGCTAGAACTGGTCCTGAGCCCCATAATCGCAAATACACGTCCAAACGCGTACTAAACGACGAACGCGTACCAAACGACAATCCCTACGCCAATAACACTTCCCTCCCTCCAAAAACATGGCTACGCCTAC
>Ga0307507_10002138_pt1 | contig 42490 bp, 23 predicted proteins | sample 7_EM_MG_FD_207223 | JGI IMG/M metagenome (GOLD analysis project Ga0307507, IMG submission 207223) | Populus trichocarpa ectomycorrhiza microbial communities from riparian zone in the Pacific Northwest, United States - 7_EM | ecosystem: Host-associated > Plants > Roots > Unclassified | place... | reverse complement strand
TTTTTTTTAAAAAAAATTTATGTGACTCAACACTGAAACATCTGATATAAAAAAATTATGAAATTTAATATTTCTCAACAAATCAAATATTAAAGAATAAAAATAAAAAAATATTATATAAAAGTATTTTAAAAAATAACAATTAAAAGGATAATATTCAAAATTAAAATATCAAATAAATTTTATATTTAACCAAATTATGAAATTAATATCTCGGTTAAGTTAAGTTTTCTAATTTCGTTACTCTAAACTCTAAAGCATTTATCAAAAATATCAAACAGGAACTCATTGAAATATGATTAATCTATCAGAACCATTGCTTAATAAAAAAAAAAACAAAAAAAGAATTGATATAGAACCTTGGAGCCCGGACGAAGACAGCCTATGGTAGCAGGCACAAAAGAGATGGTGTGACATTTCAGATGATAGCTATATAGAACCTTCCTTGACCGGAATCTGAATCCGATGCAGTAAGATTTGAAACATCGACATTTCAACAAGAAGATTAGCAAGTCAAATAACAACCACGGGCTTAGCTATTAAGAAAGAATAAAATTATCATGACAAATTGCAGTGAAAGAATAAAGAATCCGGTGAAAAAAGGGCTTCCTTTATTTTCAAAATGTCACACATGCACTTGACAATATCGCAAGGTCAGGCATCATTGCTGGTTCAGCAGTTTCCATGGAATACGACCTAGCTTTTGAAACTCGACTTAGCAAGTTGCATCCCTCGTAGATGCCGGGTCTCAAACAGCAGTATTTGCATTTGGCAAGAAGAGATAAGAAAATGATCATTTCAACTCATGCTAATCTACCTGCTATATTATTTTTTCACCAGCAAGACTTTAAATAAAGTTCACACAAGACTCATTGAATGGCCACACATGCACTGCACTGACTAATACATCCCCACCACTTGATGGCCGACTTATCAAACAAAATATTCAGTGATCTAATCTTTGATGACGACTATACCGACCAGAAAGAAACTAAAACAAGACATCAAAGCCCTTCCAAGGTCTAAAAGGGAGGGAAATTCAAGACTTGTATAGTAAATGACACGATAACTAATACATTACTACGTATTTCATTATTCTCATTATGGCTCAGAAGGATACATTGATTGAAAGTTACACCTCTGCTATATAGCAAAGGCAAGAGGCATCCAAGCGGGAAAAAAAATTAACCTACTTACATAGAAATTTAATGTATAAATATTCTTTCCCTGATTTCACTGTGCAGCTCATGGATGATCAGCTGGCCGTGGAACACACTGCCATCCTGTACAATGCTGGAGAACCTGTTTAAGACTATCTGTAGGAGGTTCTACTGTCCATGTGGGGTAATATTCACTGGGATGAAACATACAGACTTCACCATCCTCAGTCATTAACCCTGCTTGAGCTCCAATAACAAATAAGTCTCCTTCAGACCTTATGCAGCCACTACTTGCTTCCTCCTTGTCAGCTGCCTGAAATACCATCACAAGCCAATGACTTAACCCAGGAATCGAAATGATAATTATGGTCACTTCAGTAACACGCTTGTCACAGGAAAATTCATGTACATCCAAGAGCATGAAATTTAAAGTAACACAGAATCTCACATAACAAATTTATCAATAAATAGCGTTTATTTCTCACTAATAGAACATCAAATTCACAGCTCTTAATTGCAAGGCGCAAATATCCTGTCAAGTTTTATTTCTATGTCAATGTATTTGATGGGTTTAAATGATTTGAGGGTTAGAGACTGGCCAGAAGAGCTTCACTGGTGTGTGGAAAATGACTTCTCTACAAAACTCATAATGGCACATCCTACTGAACAAAAGTAGTTCAGTTAGTTATTACAATGACAAAATCACATCTTCCCTTCTTTCTTTCCACTGAAGTTGCCTCTGTAGAGTTTAGACCCTCTCTCTCTCAATTTTTTATCACTGTTTATTTGTTTATTATTTTTTTACACCACAAAGGAACCTCACCATTTGGGTCCACTTCCTGGATTAAAGGTTGGGGTGGTAGATGGTTTCTATATTGCTTGATTTTTGCATCTATAATGACTCAAAGAAAAGAGCATTACATAAACTGTTGAGTGACAGAAAATGCATTGCTCTGCCGCATATAGGCAAATTGGACAAGCAAGCTCTTGTTTGATAATTAATAAATAATTGGGAATTTATAGGACCTCAACCAATATTTAGATCAAGGAGCATAAAAACTAGGAACTAACCACAATGAAAGCAAGGCCACCTAATATGTATACGTCCCAGGTGGCAAAACATTTGATTGCTAAAATCAAGCACCAAAAGAATAGTTCAGTGCAAGGGAGGCAAATTTAAAGTGAATTTCATTACTGAATTTGCTCTCCATGTGGTTATTGCTTTATAATTTGTAGTTTACCGGTAGGAAAAACTGACTCTAGATAGTGAAATGATAGCCAGACAAATTCAAACACAAGTGTGAATTATTTGTTAGCAGGCCAAGGTGGTTTAGTGCAAATATGAACAAACCATTTTATTTTATTTCAAAATTCATTGCAGGATCATTCAAGCCAACCCTTCAATCCTATACAAAAACCATTATAGAATAAAATAACAAGGTATATTTCTGAAAAGAGTAAAAGTAAAGAAAGGCAGTCATGAAACAAGAAGAAATATAATATTGCTCACCTTCTCAGAGAGATACTTAAATGCAATCTTCTTCTGTCCTGCTTCATATATGTTGCATTGGGAGTATATCTGATGTCGAAAGATTAGTGGCTACATATACTTAAGCAAATAATACCATAATATTGTAACACAAAGAATTGCAAATAGTAGTAGTGTTATCACCTGTGACTCAACACTGGCGCAAACAGCATAAATGCCCCAGTTTCTGATGTAGTTATTGTATAAATGTACTTTTCCAAATCTAACACGAGGATGGCGTTGCCGTGTTCCATCAAAAAAGCAATGGTGAATGGTTACTCGAATACATCTGTCACCAACATGAGTAGGATCTGCTCCAATGAGCATCGTTTTATCATGTTGTGCAAAGTGACACCTGTAGATAATAGCCAAAGCCATCAGATAAAATAGTGAAAGAAAAAAATAGTGCTTCCCATGCACCGGGGATTCACCTCACCTAGAAACAGTAATATCTGTGCTTTCTCGGTTGATATCTATCAGCCCATCATCATAGTCACGAAGGCTGCAACGGTCTATCCATATATGCTTTGACTTGGGTTTTATCTGAATGCCATCAACATCAGGTCCTCTACCACCTTCAAACTCTAGATTGCATATAATAACATGCTTGCATTCCTTCAGTCTCAAACCCTTGCCTGTAAGTTTTATTCTTTGACCCCGGCCATCAATGGTTTTATAAGACGAGACATTCAAGTAAGATCCAAGCTGAATGGTGCCTGATACTTCAAAGACAATCCAAAGTGGCTCTTTTTTCCGACATCCGTCTCTAAGTGATCCAGGGCCATCATCTGCAAACATATGAAAATCAATAATATACTTAAAATGTGCACCAAAAATAGTCTAAAAAAGCAGTTCCACCATCAAGACCAAAGAAAATGATCAGAAAAGCCCATTGATTTGCTAAATGTGATATACTAGTTTCAGAAATTGAAGGTGAGACGTGCTAAGAAAATTACAAAACCAGTGTCAGCAACCAGAAGAACAGCAGGTCACAACCATAATCACAGTTCACATCCAAAACATTAAACCTCCATTGTCAAAATTCAACCAATAACTAAAGGTTTTTCTAAAACCCCAAAAATGTTGAATATGTGAAACTCAGAATCATAATTTGTAAATTCTAACCATGCATCCCAAACAAGTCCCATTAAAGAAGAACCAGCAAGGATGTGAAATTAGCAGAGACAAAATGCTGCACAATCTTATAAGTTATGTTCTAGTAGAACTAACTAATGGAAGAATTTATCCTACATATCATGAATCCCCAGCCCTAAGTAACCATGATCAGCATTTCTACAGACAACCTTAAAATAATATTCACATTACACAGTGCACAAGATCGGAAAAACTAATTCTGTTTTTTTTTTACCCAAAATCCATCCCTAAGCAGCTCAGGCCATCATCTACAATCAAATGAATAACAATAGTGATTCTTTTTTTTTATTTTTTTAAAAAATACGAAATCTGTCCCTAAGCTGCTCAGGCCATCATCTACAATATAGTTAACAACAACAATAAACCTATGGGGAGTACCAAATAGTGTCAAAATGTTGTTGCACCATCCACAACAAATAAAATTATCTGAAAGAACCATTGATTAGCTACAAATGTTATCCATTTTTTTCAGAAATTGATGGTGAGGCATTCCAATGAAGTCACTAAGTAAGTATCGGCAACCAGAAAAACAGCAGGTCATGACCATGACCACAGTTCACACCGGCGAAACCCATAAATTAGAAAAACAGCAGGTCATTACTCGCAAATCAGACAATAAGACAGGGTTTTTTCTAAATGCGAAAAAAAGTTTAAAACGTTATATTCAGAAATCATAAACCGGCGAAACTCTAAGAATTGCTGCAAAATCAAATAAATAATGCTTCAATAGTCCTAGGAAGCAAAGCAGCGACCCTGCAATATTCTCACCAAATATTGACAATATTTCCTCAGACAGAAGAAGTCACATTGAGTTAATGCACAATTTCACACAGAAAAGACCAGACAAAAACCCATAAATTAAAAATTATAAAAAGGCCCATTCAGCCAGAAAAAAAGAATATTAATCAAATCCCAGTAATAATCATCTGAAAACACAATCCAAATTTACCCAATAAAGTGGTGACATAATAAATGGGCCCATGGAGGCCACCAATGGCACAGCGACCGAACCCCTCGGCCTGGGCAGCAAGAGCACGCAAGGCAGAGTCGACATGAGAGTAAGGCAAAGAGGTAGCCATGTAGGATGCGTGGATTGATGAGTTGGGAATAAGAGGGTGTTCGGGTTGATAAATAGAGGGCGGTACAGGTTGTGATGGTGAAGGAGCAGAAGCAGTTTTATCGGGGGAAGGGACGTTTCCATTATTACGGAACTTGCGGTGATGACCATGAGCATGGGAGTTTCCCATTTGTTTGTTAATTAACCTTTAAATGACAAGACAGAGAGTGAAACAGCTAGCTACGAACTGTTACTCTTCTTGGTTTGAATTCATTCATTAATCTTTGCTGCAATTGAAACAAACAAAAAACACACCCCTACGGAGAGATAGAGATTACGGCACCGTTTGGTTGTGCCGCTCAGCATTGCTATTCAAATATTTTTTTAAAATTAATATTTTTATATTGTTTTAATACAATATTAAAAATAAATTTAAAAATTAATAAAAAATATTATTTTAATATATTTAAAAAATACTTTTAAATACTACCCCGTTGAATATGAGAATAGTAGATAAAAGCAATGCTATGATTGTTTATTATAACAAAAGTTAAATAATACAAGGAAATCACTATAAATTAAGATACATTTCATTGTGGATTATAATAATAATTTTATTTTTAATTTCTTATCTTTTTATGAGAGGATAAATATTTCTTTGGTTTTCTTCCACGAGGGCAATAAGGTTTTTTCAATTTCTAAGTAAAAACAAATAACAATTTTAGCATAAAAAAGACAAAAAAGAAGCTTTGTCTTTAGAGGTATTTTGATATTTTTACATAGGTATTTGTGTAATTAAGATGACCTTAGGGACATCTTAGTATTTTCACGTTGTATTTTGTATTTTTTAATCAAAAAGCTGTTAGAGTGTGTTCCGCACGTCCCAGCGAGTGGGCGGCGCATGAGACATTTTCTGGTGGCCAAATCTGCTCATCTGTCGTATCACTAGATGCGCAGTCATGCCCTCTTCCATATAGAGCAGCACGTGTAGACATATCATGGTTGGATTGTCGTCGGTGATCGATTGCTTGAGTTTTTTCTTTCTTTTCTATCCTGACAACTAAAGTGCATTATTGTCCTCTCTTTGTTGTTTACTTGGGTCTGACATGGATTGTCAGACCTAAGCGCCTTGGGTGTGGCACTCATGTGTGATACCAGACCCAGGCACGAGTCTAGCAGACCCAAGGGTTTTGGTCTTGCATGATTGCTAGACCCAAGACGCTTGGGTCTGCAAGGCTACCAGACCCAACGCTCTCGGCTCTGGCATGCCCTCCAGACCTAAAGCTCTTGGGTCTGTTATGATCGCCAGACCAAAGAGCTTATAAAAAATAAAAAAAATTAATTAGAATTTCTGTTTAGAATATCTCAAGGGTAATTTAAATGTTTTATTAAATAAAAATGAAATTATTCAAGTAATTAATTAACATTTATGTTTAAATACTTCAAAGGTAGTTTAAATATTTTTTTTAGAAAAAATAAAAAATATATAAAAAAAATTAATTAGCATTTCTGTTTAGGATATTTCAATAGTTTAAATTTTTTTTTTAGAAAAAAATAAAAAAATAATTAGCATTTCTATTTAAGATAATTCAAGGGCAATTTAAACTTTTTTTTTCTAATAAAATAAAAAAATTAATTAGGCATGGTTGTCAAACCCAACACGTTTGGGCCTGACGCACAAGTTGGACCCAAGGCTCTTGGGTCTAACATGACCGCTAGACCCAAAAACCCATAAAAAAAAATAAATTTGTTTTAAAAAAATAATTAGGATTTCTGTTTAGGATACTCCAATGATAGTTTAAATTTTTTAAAATATATATATAAAAAACATTAATTAACATTTCTGTTTAGGATCCTTCAATGGTAGTTTAAATGTTTTTTAATAAAAAATAAAACAAATTTAAATATAAAAAATGAATTAGGATTTGGATACTTTAAAGATAGTTTAAATGTTTTTTTTTTAGAAAAAATAAAAACATTTTAGTAAAAGAATTAATTAGCATTTCTGTTTAAAATGCTTTAAGAATAGTTTAAATGTTATTTTTATAAAATATAAATAAAAGTTATTAAAAAAATTAATTAGCATTTCTATTTAGGATACTTCAAGGGTAGTTTAAAAGTTTTTTTTAATAAAAAATAAAAAAAATTTATAAAAATATTAATTAATATTTACTTCAAGGATAGTTTAAATGTTTTTTTAGAAAATTATAAAAAAATTAATTAACATCTTTGTTTAAGATATTTCAAGGGTAGTTTAATTTTTTTTCTAAAAAAATAAAAAAAAAACATTTATAAAATAATTAATTAGAATTTTTGTTTAGGATACGTCAAGGATAATTTAAATATTTTTTATGAAAAATTAAAAAATTATAAAAAAAATAATTAGGCACGACTGCTAGACCCAAACGATGGCTGCCGACCCAAGGCTCTTGGGTCTTGCATTGCCACCAGACCCAAGAGACTTAAAATATTCTCTATATTCTTAATATTTTTTTAACATTTTAAAAAATTGATATTGACTTGCTATAGAGCGCGAGCCAATATACTAGTCAAAACTAATTGTGTTAAGGTTGGGAAGGGTTGGACCTATTATTCTCTCCTTTTGTGATGACTTTGTAGATTTTTTTCCCTTTTTTAAATTTCCACTAGATTGTTTGACTTGTGTTATGCTATTGATGGAGTTAAATGTTTTTTAACATAAATTATTTAGAAGTTGTTAATGTTTTTTTCTAGTGGGAAAAAAAATTAAACCACGTGGGAGTTGAATGTGACCCAATTGACTATGCGGGTCCAAAAACAAGTCGAACGACCTATAAGAATATAGTTTGATACACAAAAAATACCAAGATGACATCTCTTTTTAATATTAAAATAATAGCATATTGGATTGACTTGGGTCAATATGGGTTAACATGTCAAATCTGTGATTCGGGTTATGAGACTATGATAATTTCATAGAAAACAAATCAAAACAAATTATGACACTTGATTTCCAATCAATTCAAAGTTGAAGGATGAGTTGAAAAAAAATCAATTTAAAAAAGAAAAGAAAAAAGTGAACCAAGTTAACTTATCAAACCCGAGACCTGAGTCATAAGATCGGAATAACATCATAGAAAGCAAATCAAAATAAATTATAAAATTTAATTTTCAATCAGCCCATTGTTGAAGGATAAAATTAAAAAAAAAAGATCAATTAAAAAGAGAACATAAAAAATGAACTAAGTCAATCCGCCAAACCTATAACCTAGGTAATGGGATTGAAATAATCTCATAGAAATAAAATAAAATATGACCTGATTTAACCCAGGTCAACCTGCCAAATTCGCGACTATAGTCATGAGATTGAGATAATCTTGTACAGAGCAAATAAAAACAAATTATAAAGCTCAATTCTTAGTCGATCATATTAAATCTAATATTGAATGATGAAATTTGTAAACATTTTAATTAAAAAATGACACAAAAATAAATTAAGTTAACTCGTTAAGTACTATTCATGAATCATATGCCCGAGATAACCTAATAAAAAGCAAACTAGAATAATTCATGAAGCCTAATTTTCAATCAAACACAATATTAAATGATGAAATTGAAAAAAAAAACTAATTAAAAAAATAGAGTTAACTGAGTTAACCCGTTAAACTCACAACTCAAGTCATGAGATAAAGACAACTTGATAAAAAAAAAAAAATCAATGGTGAAGGACCTGTGACCTGGGTCATGAGATCAAGATAACCTCTTAGAAAGAAAATCTAAAAAACAACCTAATGTAACTAGGATTAAAATGTCGAAACTCGCAACCATGATCATGAGACCAGGATATCTTCATAAAAAACAAATTATGACAGATTATGAAGCTTAATTCCCACATAAGCCTTAGCTAGGAGAATAAATCAGATTGTTAGAATCTAGAGATTAACCGATTATTCAATATATAAGTCTTATTCCTAAACTATTTAAATTTCTAGAGACATATATATATAATTTGCATAAAAACACAAACAAGTCCAGGAAGTTATACATAGATAAAGTCCATTATTACATGTTTGATATGATATAATATAATTTATTATGTAATAAAATAGAATGGATAGATGTATTACATTCCCTTGTTTGCTTACAAATATTCTTGGAAGTGTTAGAGATGCATATTACAAAGTTTTATTTTATTCCTTGTTTTTTCTTAAAAAAATTATTTTAATTTTAATTTTTTTTCCTTACAAACTAATCCTATAAAAAAAAGAAAGTAGAAGAAATCATGGATCCGCAACAACTAACTTGAGAGGGAATATATGGATATGGCAAGCTGTCAGACATATTATCATTGGGTTTAGCTAATCGTTGAGCCCAACCATATATAGATACGATGAGCTATCAGATCCACCATCATTGGGTTCAGCAAAACGTTGAGCCTAGATAGATATGAGTCTGGTGAGTTGTCAACCCACCATCCTTGAGCTCAACTAAGCGCTAAGCCTGAGCATATATGAGTTTGGCAAGCTGTTTGACTCGTCGTCCTTGAACTCGGACGAGCGTTGAGTCCAAACTCCTTTTACTCCAGGAATCTTAGGTTCTATAACTGGACCACGAGTCAAGGATATTTTATCCTCTCACGAGTCAGAGATATTTCTTATCCTTGAGCTTCTCCTCTTGAGAGAGAGAGAGACAAGCTCATGAGTTATAAAGAGACCATGAATCATTCAAATAAAGGGGCCTAAATCTTCATTCTCTACTGTATATTTATTTTCAGAGTCTCTCTTTAAAATATCATTATATTTTCTCTAAAAGAGATATTTATTTAAGCATTAAAGAGTCTCAAAATTCACCAAAGAAAGCATTTTGCAAATATCAAGCACTAAGCTTTATTGACTAGGGAGAATTGATCAAATTGCCAGAACCAATAGATTAACATATTATCCAATGCATAAACCTTGTCCTCAAGCTACTTGGATTTTTTTGGGACATCATCAATATTTAGGTAGCGTCTAGGAACATGGTTGAAACTATTTTTCTCAAAAATTTGAATTATAATTTTACTTAAAATTATTTTTTAATATTTTTGGATCGTTTTGATACGCTGATGTTAAAAATAATTTTTAAAACTTAAAAAATATATATTATTTTAATATATTTTAAAAAAAAACACTTTAAAAAATAACAGTTAACTCTCTCGCAAGCACATTCTACTTATAAACTCACAATTCGATTGAAAAGCTACAAAAACAAGGATTTATTAAAACTAGTGAATTGAAGTAACTTCACGGGAAAAAAAACCCTTTTAATATGAAAATTTAAACTCCGTACATATTTTTGAGAGAAAAGGTAAAAGTGTCAATGTGTTCGACAAATCGAGCTCTTTGAATATTTGTTAACAAAAAAAAAAAAAAAAACCCATCAATCTTTGCAAGTGGAATATCAAATGCATGGGAGAAAAATACTCCCCTCAACAGGTTTTTGCTATACGTAGTTAGCACGCACAAATCCATTCAAGGAAAAATATATATTTAGAAATGTGTTATTGTTCGTTCAAGGGTAGACTTCAACAATCAAATTATATATATATTAAAAAAATAAAATTGTTAGTCCCCTCCTGTCTTTAGATGGCAAAAGCCTGCTGACCTGGCAAATAACATTGCACAGGCTGCAGACATAGCAAGACCAAAGCCACAGCCAAAGCCAACGACCTTATAAAAACAGTCTAATGGTGGTGAGATCCAATTTCCTCCGGTGGCCCCGGTGGTCAAACCGGTAGGCCCGACGGCGTTAGCATGACATTTCCTCTCACGTTTTCCACAAACTAACCAACCCATTTTCCATTTTTTCTGCAAAAACCACGCTTCGCATGTTCCTGGAAAAAAGAACAAAAAAAGGCTATTTTTTCTTTGAGCAATGATTTCATTAGGATTGTTTTGAAAATATCCAATGGAATACGGAATCGAAGAAGGTAATTAATCTCTTGTTTCTTTTAGCATCATCATTGTCTTTTATATTTCCTGCATGCATAAAAATATAGTATGCAAAGTCATTCTCTGTTTTCTTGTTGGTAACAAAAACCGAGGATTTATTTTTTTGAATGAATTGTTCTAATGAATTGGAATGATTTGTCTTGCAAAAGAAAACGAGATGGATCTAGAGAAGGGACTGGACAAGCCGTTTAACTCAAGTCCTAAACTTCTCGCAGAGGTATCATCATCATCATCACTCCCTTTTCCGTCACCAACACCGTCGCCTGCTGCAACACCAAGGGCGACCCTGGTGTTCACTAATTCTGGCAAGAAATTGCTCGTGTCCAATTCGAGCAAGTCACTGGTTGTTTCCAATTCGGGAAAGCGGTTTGATAGAAAGAAGTACTTGAGGCAGGTGACCGGCCGTCACAATGATACCGAGCTGCACTTGGCTGCGCAGCGTGATGATTTGGAGGCTGTTAAGAGAATTCTTGGTGAAATTGATGAGCAGATGATAGGGACGTTGAGTGGTACTGATTTTGATGCTGAGGTGAGTGAGATCTTGATCACTGTTTCATCCTGTTTTAATTGATACGATCAATACTACACACAATTGCGACTGTGCAATCCTCGATGAGCATATCGAGGATTGCTTAATTGCATTGCCCTTGGCAAGTGATTAGCATGTCTCAAGCGAAAAAATACAATGGTTAATTGCAAGCTATTGTCTCTGGGCACTATTAAGGGTGCAATACGCTTATTATAATGCTACATTGCATTTACATGGTTTTAGCACTTGCAGTCTTGGAGAGAGGGTTTTCTTTTTCCTATTTTTTTGAATTGGCTTTATTCTATCAAGGTTGCCGAGATAAGGTCTGCAGTGGTGAATGAGGTGAATGAGCTAGGTGATACAGCCTTGTCCACTGCAGCTGAGAGAGGACACTTAGAGGTTGTAAAGGAGTTGTTGAAGTATACGACCAAGGATGCGATTTCGCACAAGAATCGATCAGGGCTTGATCCTCTTCATCTTGCTGCAAGTAATGGTCACCAAGGTAGTATAATTATTCATTTCTTTTGTCCATAGTTTTATATTAGTCTGCAATTGGTACACACTCAATTATCAGTCTTTAAGATTGAAATTTTTTAGAAAATATGTAGCAATTTTAAAAAGAAGCTTCAATAATTGTATAAGGATTGAGAGTGGAGAATGTTGTCACTATCTAAATCTATTGGCAGACTATTGTTTAATACTTAATTTGTCCAGATTTGAAAATTCAAATCCTTGACAAGTTGCATACTCTATATTATTTCTTGTCATTGGGATGCTTCAAAGTTTAGTACGTTGAAGGATCTCAAGAAGCCTTTGAATCAGTTGAGATGAGAGTTGAAAGTCCATGACTATGAAGCATTAACAGTGGCATATGACAATATGTTGTTGGACGTTTCCTTTCTTTCATGCACTGTGAAGACAGAATCATATTTGAACATGTGCTCCTCTATCAGTATATGGTAAATGTACTTTTCAGAAATTTTTTTGATCAAGGACAAAATAATCATCAAACAATCTTCTAAGATTTATGCCATCATTGTATTTATTTTTTAATTATTTTTCGACATACCTAATTCATATAATGTGTAAGCAATCATGCATGATAAAGATGAGATACATGAATGGAGTAATTAATAACTAATAGAGCTGGAGACTTGTGTCAAAATGGAGTTTCTCCTCCTTATGATTGATTCATGCTGTTTGGTTCTCAATATGTGTTACTGATGCTAAGTTTCTTTTGATCCATGATGTTTTTTTTGTGTTGAATACATGGTTTGCTTGTTCTGAGTTTCTTGCATTTCTGTTCTTGAGTAATACATAGATTGAACAAAACTTGGCACTGGGAAATGCAGTTGAAAAATAATCTTTATGCAGCTATTGTCCAGCTACTGTTAGAGCACGATCCCACAATGGGAAAAACAGTTGGCCAATCAAATGCAACTCCTCTTATTTCTGCCGCCACAAAAGGGCACGCAGCTGTAGTTCATGAATTGCTATCAAAAGATCCGAGCTTACTAGAGATGACTAAATCCAATGGAAAAAATGCTTTGCATCTAGCTGCCCGGCAGGGGCACGTAGAAGTTGTGAAGGCGTTGCTTGACAAAGATCCACAACTAGCCCGTAGGACTGATAAGAAAGGGCAGACTGCATTGCATATGGCTGTTAAAGGATTGAGTTGTGAAGTGGTGGTGCTGTTGCTGGAGGCAGATCCAGCTATTGTTATGCTCCCAGATAAGTTTGGGAATACAGCATTGCACGTAGCCACCAGGAAAAAGCGGACACAGGTACTTATTAGCATTGTTGATCCATCTATTTCAAATTTCCAGAGAAGATAATCAATACAGAATTCCTGATATCATACATGAATTGTCTTCAAACTCTCCTCGTTTGACAAAATACAATGGGAATATTTAAGAACATCCTTTTTTTCTCCTTTTGATATATGTTTCTTTGCATTGATGATTGGAGTTTAAGTTCTATATAGGACACCAATTTAGAGCCTAACACATGCTGATGAACTTGTGCTTATATTGTTTTTTCTTTTCAAGATCGCAAGACTTTTGTCCTCTGCCCAAAAATTTGTTGGACGTTCTCAATTTGTTGGAAACTGGTTCTGTTAATACCTTAAATGGTAATGTGTCACAGAACCATCCCTGATAATCCACCTCATACTGCAAACCATAAGGTTCTTTTTAATCACAAGTTCCCATTACATATTATAGATTGAAGCTTTCCGGGTGATATAACCTGCTGTATTAAACCATCGCTTGAGTATATTAGGAAAGGAAGTAATCCTTATGTATATGAGCCCAAAAGAATTCAATAGGGTTTTCCAAAAGATTTCGTTCCTCAAAGATGATATTAAATGAACTACGTACCTTTTCCGATGGTGAATTTATCATGTATTGAATTCTTCAGTGCAGAGGATTGGTTTCCAAGCCAACCATACACCAGCTTAGAAATCCACCTGCACAAAAGCTTGTGCATTTTCAAATGCAAGCATAGTCAATATTAGTGAATTTAGTGGCCTTGTGGGTGAGTTCATTTGTACGTTTATTTTTCATGAAGAAATGCAACTGGAGTGAAATCATAGGATAGGGAGCATGTTAGCTCCTGATTTGTCCAAGCAACACTTTTTCCCTACTAGAGTCGCTTTTGCTTCAGTTAGGAGCATGTTTCCTTCTATTTTCTCTGACCTTGGAGTTTCTCCAGTTAACAACTCATCAGTTTCAATTATTTCTCGCATGAATGGTCGGCAAATAAGTATTGTGAACTCTGCAGTAGATGGAAATTTGGTGTTTGTTGATTCTGTTTTCCAGGAAAATCCTGTTTGTAATGCTATTGTAGTGAGGTAAGCTCTCACTTTAGCCCATTTTGATAATAAAATATTTCATTCATAAAAAAGGGAGGATACTCGTAGTTCAGGAGACATTTTAGTTGAAATGCATAATCATGGTACTCTATTTTTTTTTTTTTTATCTTGCAGATAGTGAATACATTGTTGCGCCTTCCTGACACAAATGTCAACGCACTAACAAGGGACCGTAAAACAGCCCTTGACATAGCTGAAGCCCTCCACTTCACTGAAGAAACCTCAGAGATAAGAGAGTGTTTGGCTCATTACGGTGGCGTAAAAGCAAGTGAGCTTCACCAGCCACGGGATGAGCTTCGGAACACTGTAACACAGATTAAGAAAGATGTGCACTTCCAGCTTGAACAAACCCGAAAAACAAACAAAAATGTAAGTGGGATTGCCCATGAGCTCCGTAGGCTCCACAGGGAAGGAATTAACAATGCCACTAACTCAGTCACAGTGGTTGCTGTACTCTTTTCAACAGTTGCGTTCGCAGCTATTTTCACTATTCCTGGTGGTGCCAAAGAAAATGGAACGGCTGTAGTGGTGAGCAGTTTATCATTTAAGATGTTTTTCATCTTCAATGCCATTGCACTCTTCACTTCACTGGCTGTTGTGGTGGTACAAATCACACTTGTTAGAGGAGAGACAAAAACAGAAAGACGGGTTATAGAGGTGATCAATAAATTAATGTGGCTGGCCTCAGTCTGCACTACAGTAGCATTTAGTTCATCATCATATATAGTAGTTGGCCGGCATCGCAAGTGGGCTGCGGTTCTTGTTACGGTTATAGGAGGAATTATAATGGCAGGAGTTCTTGGCTCCATGACTTATTATGTGATGAAGTCCAGAAGGATTAGAAAGGTGAGGAAGAAAGAGAAATCTTCAAGAAGAAGTGCAAATAGTTCTTGGCATTATTCAGAGACTGATTCAGAAGTAAAACCAATCTATGCCATTTGATGTTCAATCCTAAATCTTTCCAGCCTCTGGTGTCTTCTATTAATCTTCAAAGCCATTTCACTCTTGAATTGAGTGTGAATCATTTGGTTTTCCAAATAATGGATACACTACTTCGAAAGCAGAACTTGTCTCCCACGCACCCTCAATCTTCATGGCCAACAAATGAAAGCATCATGTGAACAAAGTATATGATAATTTGTGATATTCTTAGGAGCCCCCCAAAGTACGTTTAGCTATCTGAAATTGAGGATATGTGATTGATTGATTGCTTGCTAGTAGATCATATTTTTCTTGTTTTTTTAAGTGGAATGAAGGCTGTAAGTTAGAGGGGACGATATTGATGTATAGAATGCTGGAGGAGGAGGAGGAGCTTGGCACGCCACTCCTGCCTGATTCCCATTTCTTTCTTCTGGTCTCTTATGGCCTAATGAAGCAAATTTGTATACAACTTCGAGTGCTACCTTTTCGTCTTTCAAATCTTTAACAACTGTGCTAAATCTTGCTTCCTGTAAGGCCAAAACAATGTGAACCTTTGATTACAGGGGAATCTTCAAGGTGAAAGCTATAACTTCTTCTCAATGGCTTATTGGCTTAAGCTGAGCATCATTAACAAAAAGTGTCATCAATGCACTGCAGTGTTCATGTGAATCTTCAGCGCTAACTTCGGTGGAATCAAGACATGAATCTTAGTTAAAAGTTCACCAATTGAACTATCATAAAGTTGAGGGTTACTAAAAGTTATTAACTTTAGAATCTCAGGAGATTAGTCGAAGTAAGTACAAGTTGGTTCGGACACCCCACTTAAAAAAATAAAAATAAATCTTAGTTTAAAATGTGCACATTAAATTTTTGGCCTTGCTATGCAAGTCAATGGTCATAGAAAAAGAGGAAAGAACCAACCAACAGACAAACAATAGAAGACGATGATTGTTAAGCCATCCACATCTTCAAAGAGCCATGCGAGAAGAAGAGCTCAATTGCTTCTCTTCTGTCCCATTCAAGCCACAAAGAGAGCACTGAATTCTCTTGATAGCAGCACTCTTTTGCACAATCAAAACCTAGTATCTGATTGTTTATCATAATTTATTGTTGATAGCTAGACTGTTATTACACCAACCTTTTGCCCCCTTCTTTTTTTTTTAATAATAATGAACTTTTTTACTTTTCTTCATTGAGTTATTGACTTTAATTTTTTTATTTGATTACTTCCATTTCTTTCAAAATTATCCATATGGAGTAATTTCATTCGATTTTTATCATTTTTTTCATTTATTTGATGATGTTGAAATCAACTTTGACCAAAGAAAATCTTAAATTTGAAGTTAGTTGATTAAAGTCCACTACCGAATCATTATGAAATAGAAAAGTCAACATAATTTAGATAGAATCGTTGGGATCTTTTTTTTTTCCAACCGTAATTTTTTTTTTTTTTGTAAAGATGGTTGCTAGCATGTTTTAAAACAGGAAAAAAAATCAATCATAAACTTAAAATTTCATGTATATTGAACAATATATTTTTAAAATATTTAGATAATAATATATTATTCGACATATTTTTTTAAAAAAATATTGAGACGATGATATATTAGATTAAATTGAGCCAATATTGGTTAATTTATAAAACTCGTGACCCAGATCATGAGACCGTGTTAACCCTATAAAAAAAAATCTAAACAAATTAGAAAGTTCAATTCCAATAAACCAAATGATAAAGAAAAAAAATAAAAAAAAAATCATTCTAAAAAAAAACCTAAAAAAATGATTCGAGTAAATCTAGGTAAACTTGTGACTTAGATCATAAGAACGAGATTATCCAATGGAAAAAAATATAAAAAATAGAAAAGTTGGTTCTCAACCAGCTCATTGTTGAATAATTTTTTTTTAAATCAATTTTAAAAAAGTAATAAAAAAAATCGAATCAACCCACAAAACCTGCCACTCGGGCCATGAGATACAATAACTCCATGGAAAAAAACTAAAAAAATATTATGTTTTTCTTATAAAAAAGCTAAGCAATAAATTTTTTTTTTATCTAGGAATAATCTTAAAAATTAATTTTATTGGTGCACAATTTTTTTTTAAAAAAAAATCATTGATTTTATTTAAATAAAGTTTTTTTAAAAACAATTATAAGGAGCCCAGGATTCTAAGCTTAATGGACCAATTCATGTGCCCAAAATCAAGGGTAGCTAGTTTAATCCTTTTGTTTTTAAAAATAATTAAGTCATTTTATCATACCTAAAAAACATGAAAAAACCTTGACGAGTGACAAATGAATCACGATAAAAAGATCATAGATGACAAAAAAAAGTAACACTAGATGGGTGGCCGGGCTACGTCACGGGTCGAGATAAACTTTTTCTATTGTAAAAAAAAAAGTCCAAACGATGAATGATAACCCAAGTCAACCCTGATTAACTTGACAAATCCTCCACCTGTGATATGAAACCAAGATAAAAAATAACTTTTAAAAAAGAACAAAGTTAAATAAAAAAAAATTGAAAAAAAAAATCAAGTAAACTCGGGTTAACTTAACTAATCCGTGTTTAGGATAGGCCAACATAAAAAAAATGAAAAAAACCACAAAACACAAGGCCCAATAACCTAATGTCAATGGATGAAATTGAAAAAAAATCAATTTCAAAAGTAGAAACTAAAAAAAATAACTAAGTTAACTCAATTAACTCTTAATTTGCGATATGAGAATGAGATAAAAAACTATTTTTTTTAAAAAAGGCCTAGAAAAAAAAACCAAAGCTAAATCAATAAAAAAAACATTGAATTAAAATCAGAGTTAACCCGAGTTAATTTGACTAACTCGCGACCCTTAATAACCCTATAAAAAAGAAAATAGAAAAATCATAAAACCCAAGGCCCAATAACCAAATCCTAAAAGATAAAAATAAAAAACAAAATCAATTTCAAGAAAAAGAAACACTGGGAAAAAAGCCCAAGTTAGTCCGGTTCACCTCGACTAACTAGTGACACTCGAAATGAGATTGGAATGAAAATTTTAATTAAAAAAACCTAGAAAAAAATACCGAAGTTAAATCAATAAAAAAACATAAAAAAACTTGAATCAACTCAGGTTAACTTAACTAACTTATGACCTGGGATAACCTACTAAAAGGAAAGCATTGAAAATTACAAAGCCAAAGTCCCAATAACCTAATGACAATGATGATATTGGAAAAAAAAATTAATTTCAAAAAAAGAAACTTTGGAAAAAAACCCGATTTAACCCGGGTTAACTTAACTAACCTGTGATTCGGGATATAAGGATCAAATCTGGTATAAAATAATAAAGAAAAATTCATAACCATCAAAAATTAAAAAACAAAACAAACATTAATCAAGTAATGAAGATCAAATCTGATATAAAAACCAAATGAAAGAAAATAATTAGTGATTAAATTGAAAAATAAAATAAATTAAGGAAATGATAAAAAAAATCAATAAAAAGAATAAGGACCAAAATTGAATACAAACATTAAATCAAATGAAATGTTGTGGGATAAAATTGAAAAACATAAATAAATAAAAAAGGGATTAAAAAAATAGCAATAAAAAGAATAAGACCAAATTTGAATACAAAGATTAAATCAAATAAGATGTTGAGGGACAAAATTAAAAAAATATAAATAAATCAACAAAGGGATAAAAAAGTAATAAAAAGAATGGGGACCAAAATTGAATACAAAAATAAAATAAAATAAAATATTGAGGGATAAAATTGAAAAATATAAATAAATCAAGAGAGAAATAAAAAAAATAGTAATAAAAATAATGAGAACCAAATTGAATATATAAATTAAATGAAATGAATGTTCAGGGATGAGATTGAATAAAAAATAAACTTTCATAAGCATCAAAAGCAAAACAAATGACAATGAAAAGAACAATGATCAAATTGGATATAAAAAATCAAATGAAAAGAATCTTTAGTATTTTTCCAAGGGAAAGAGAGAGAAAAGAAAAGGAAAAAAAAGAAGGAGAAAAAAGCTCATTGAAGTCACATCGATAACCCTCCGCCACCATGCCCCTATACATAGAAAAGACCTCGGTGAGTTGTTTCTAACGGTATAGTGAAAGGCTATGTTTCAACGCTGGAGAAGTCTGCACGCGTCACTAGAAAAGCACGAACTCCTTCCACTTATTTTTTATACATATATTAAAAGACCAAACTAACTTTTATCCGACTTAATAATAATAAAAAAATTAAGAGAAAAAACCTAAAAACCCCAATATAATAATTATATAATTTTTTTTCATGAAGAATATTTTAGATATTTTAACATGCTTTTAAGATTAGAAACTCAAAAAATATCTACATAAAGTTAATTAAATTTTGTTTTTAAATATATTTAAATCATTACATCTTGTAAAAGAAAAGTAAAAGTAGTAATCTGTGTCATCATTCAGTCTTGTAATGACATGTGCAGTAGCATCACCATCATCTTTTCCGTCGTAACACGTCTAATGAAGATGAAGTCAAAGCCATCTAAAATAATTATCATAACAATAATACTAACAAGCCGATAGAAAGAAGCCGATAAAATACATGCACGCGGTTTCCTTATTATCCACGCACGATAAAAAAAAATATTTTAATATTATTTTAAGTAAAAAATATTCTTTTTAAAAACAAAATTTAAAACAAAACTCGCCTAGGATGGTCCCCGCTCTATCTGTACCGTGTGGCCGTGTTCATCCATTGACCCAACAATTGGCGCACTCAGTTTCCAGTGGCCACAAGCCCACAACCACGATAAAGCGTTGCTGCCATCACTCTCTGTTTTGAGGTCTGCCTTTGCCGAGTTTTTGAGCAGTGGAAGGGCGCGGCGCGTGTGATTGATCTTTTGGGCCCCCCAAAAATCGAATCTAAAGATCAATGATTTGGTGTTTATAGTTTACACTTTACACGAGAGTAAGGGTAAATGTTTGTCAAACAGAGGCCATGTGATCCACGTGTGCTGTTGGATGCATGGCCCACGTTTTTGTCGCTTGTCACTCCCACATGAGTTATTGGGTAAGATGGTCTTTTACTCCTCTTCTGTTTTGATATGTAGTAGTTTTTTTATATGTTTTTTATTTGAAATATTTTTTTCATATATTAAAATTTTAAAAAATATTTAATAATATAATACATCATATTTTTTTGGTTTATATTATTAATAAAATTATTATTTTTAATAATAATAATAATATGGTGATGTATTTGATGTTTTTTTAAGCTAAATATACTTTAAAAATAATCTCAAATTAAGGGGAGGTTGTTTTAAATAAAATGTATTACAAATTAAAAATTAATATAAATTTGAAAGTATTTGATAAGTAATGATATGAAAAATATAATGATAATAAAATAATGATGGTGATAATATTAATAACAATTATGATGGTGATTGAATAATATTATAAATTAATAAATTTGTTTAAAATATTTTACAAAATTTTATAGACTATAAATAATTTTTATCAAATAAATTAAGGTTGGAAATTAATAGTAAAATATTTTAGCTAACTAGTTTTTTCTAAAATAACAAATTTTACGAGAGAAGACAAATAAACTAACGACGTGTTAACCAATGGTTGCTTGCACAGCCTGCACACCAAACGTGCACACACCCACTAGCACCATCTTGTCAATAACTACAGTTTAGTGGCAACCAGTAACTATCAGCCCTTGCACCTTAGAATTTAAGAATTGTCTTTCTCCATGTTTCTGATTCTTTAACCCTATCATCACCTTTGTGTTTTCTGTTTCGATCATCATCGCCAAGGAAGCTTTCGGATCCGTTTTTTAAATTGGGATTTTCAGTTTCTAGTAGAACACAGCAGTCAGAGAACCCCTTTGTTTTTCAAAGCTCCGGTAAGTTATTCTTGGACTTTCTGAGTCGATGTCAATTGCTCAATTTTCCTTTCTTTTTAGTTAGCAAAGTTTGAAACTGGCAACAAAGTCACAGCCCTTATCTCTTACTTTATATTTATCTTTCATGATTGCTCATAGTGATAACTATTGAAGAAAACAAGAGTTTGAATGTATAAAAATTATATATTTCAAGTGGACTCTAATTTAATACTGCTGAAATTTGGTGCAGAATATTTCAAGAACATGGTATGCATATGATGTGTGGAATATCAACGAACCAACCTTGTAGCTAAGCATCCCCACGTGCAACCCTTGTCTGATCATCAATCAGACATGATATGATTCTTTATCCATGTTGATATTACCATGACTCTATATCTTCCTGTTTCTTAAAAACTCGAAATCTTGATCCACAAATTGAAAGACTAGAAGAAGGAAGAAAGGAAGGGGTTTCTTGTTTTTTGGCAGATAAATTTCTTTATGCAATGGAACCTCCGGCGAGGCAGCAAATTTCCCGGCAGAAGAAGATGACAAAACAGTTGACTGGGAAACGGGATGACACGCCGTTTCATGCGGTGGTGAGAGCTGGGAATTTGAAGCTGGTTAAGGAAATGATAGCTGAGAATCTTGGAGAAGCTGCAGAGTTGACTGTGATGTTGTCGAAACAGAACCAATCAGGAGAAACTGCTTTATATGTTGCTTCAGAGTATTCGCATGTTGATATAGTGAAGGAGCTGATTAAGTACTATGACACTGGTTTGGCTAGTCTAAAAGCAAGAAATGGGTATGATACTTTTCACATAGCTGCCAAGCAAGGTGATTTGGGTAAGTACTGTTTTCAATTCTTGAAATTCCTTGCAAGAATTTATAAATTGGATTGGGGTTCGTGTTGTTTGATTGTGTGTTCTGTTACTGTAATGCGCAGAGATAGTGGAAGTTCTCATGGAGGTCGATCCTGAACTTTCTTTGACCTTTGATTCATCAAACACTACAGCTTTGCACTCTGCTGCCTCGCAAGGGCATGTTGAAGTAGTGAATTTTTTGTTAGAGAAATGCAGTGGCCTCGCTTTGATAGCAAAAAGTAATGGTAAAACTGCCTTGCATTCGGCAGCAAGGAATGGACATTTGGAGATTTTGAAAGCCCTTTTAAGCAAAGAACCTGGACTCGTGATTAAGATTGATAAGAAAGGCCAGACAGCTCTCCATATGGCAGTTAAGGGACAGACTGTTGAGCTGGTGGAGGAGCTGATCATGTCAGATCCTTCTTTGATGAACATGGTTGATAATAAAGGCAACTCTGCTTTGCATATTGCAGTACGTAAGGGTAGAGATCAGGTATTCTACCTCTTCTTTAGATTTTCTTTGCCCTGTTATTTTTGTTACCAAATATGAACTTACGCTCATGGTCTGTTCGAGCAGAGGATTAATCAAGAACCATTTATATGTTATATCTATTATGTGATGTTATGAGTTGCTTTTGGTTCCATGTATTTTAGCTATGTATCAACTTTAGACCAATTTTTTTACTTATTGGTACCCATGTCTATGCTCAAGAAGTACTATGCTTGACCTAAATTGTGAGCATCTTCAGCAAGACAAGTAAATCAGCCCTTTTGTGATGTTGCTAAATCAATATTTAGAGCAGAAGTCACTCTGTCATCTACCAAAGTTGCCAAAGAATCCTTTCCTTTTCACAAAGTTGGGAAGTTTCTGACATTTATGTTGGTGCTATTTGCAGATCGTTAGGAAGCTACTTGACCAACAGGGAATTGACAAAACAATTGTCAACAGATCCAGAGAAACCCCCTTCGATATTGCTGAGAAAAATGGCCACAGAGGAATTGCCTCCATCTTAGAAGAACATGGAGTCTTATCTGCCAAATCCATGAAGCCTACAACTAAAACAGCCAACCGAGAACTAAAGCAAACTGTAAGTGACATAAAGCACGGGGTTCACAATCAGCTTGAGACCACACGGCTAACACGAAAACGTGTTCAAGGTATAGCCAAGAGGCTCAACAAAATGCACACTGAAGGTCTCAACAATGCGATTAACTCAACCACAGTTGTTGCAGTCCTTATTGCCACTGTTGCGTTTGCTGCCATCTTCCAGCTCCCTGGCCAGTTTGTTGATAACCCAGATAACCTCGCACCCGGACAGTCTGCTGGAGAAGCGAAAATTGCTCCCAAACCCGAGTTCATGATTTTCATCATATTTGACTCTATTGCTCTCTTTATATCATTGGCTGTAGTGGTGGTTCAAACTTCTATCGTTGTTATAGAGAGAAAGGCAAAAAAACAACTAATGTCCGTGATCAACAAGCTAATGTGGTTGGCTTGTGTGCTGATTTCAGTTGCATTCCTTGCACTCTCATACGTTGTTGTGGGAGATGATGAGAAGTGGTTGGCACTATCTGTAACAGTCATAGGGACAATAATCATGGTAACAACAATTGGGACGATGGGTTATTGGGTAATTGTACAGAGAATTGAGACTTCCAAATTACGGAGATCATTAACAAGTAGGTCACGATCAGAGTCGATGTCGTTCATGGAAGAATCAGAGATTCTGGAAAATGACTTCAAGAAACTCTATGCAATTTGAGACTTTGTCCACCATTTTAGGTCTTACATGTGCATACAACATTTTCCTCCTTGTATATATTCCTTTGTGACTTCTTTTCAGCCTTTTCGCTCACTAGTGAAGCATGGAGCTGGTAGATAATCTGAAGAGTTTTGAAGAAGAAGAAGAAGAGGGTGGTAACTTTTTCAGTTGATGGGAAATCAGTTAGTTGGCGACTCGGTTCTGTTCTCATAGATGACCTCTATCCATATGTACATTTTCCCTTGAGATTTTTATCTTTCTCACAATTAAAAAATCTACTTTTGATGCTTTATCGAGCTTCAGAGGTTGCTATAGAATAATAGAAGCTTCTCTGGTACGAAATTGGGTAAACTTGCTGGTATGGCTCTAAACATTCTGTGTAATCTTATTTATTCAGAATGCTAACACTTGCTACCGCACCATCCCTTAGTTCCACCTTCTTTTTTTATCAGATGCCCTCTCTTCGAGCATCATCAGCCAACTTATTGCCACGCTCAAACTGTTGGAGGCTCGTTGGCAATTGGCAATCGTATTTGATAATTCCTTGTCATTTAACATTTCACTCTTAGGCAACTATAAGGAAAACAAACCTTTTAGGCAACTGTAAGGAAAAAAACCCAAGTTATCCCATCTTAATCCTAGATGTGATGAGTAAATATGATTCTTTGGACAAATTATTTCTCTTCTTTTTTATTTACCAGGATTGGTTGGCAGGGAGTCTAGTCAATGCTAAAAATGTATTGACTGCGAGGCCTCATTCTGCTGTTGATTGCTAAACAATTTCAATCCATCCTCAATTCCTGATCTGTCACAAGGGCTTCCTGCAACATTTTGAAACCAGAAACCTTCCATAATCTGGCAGCATCATGCAGGCTAGGGCACAATTTGCCGAGTCAGTATTGAACCAGATGGGGTATTGATTACTTTCTTGAACATCTTTCATGTGTCTGCTAATCCAATTTAATTATGAACTCCCTTTGGAAGCAAAATCATTACTACAAAGTTGGAGACTAGATGGAGTTAATATCTAATCAACACAATTTCCACAACTTACCTACCAATTTCAGTATTTTTGAAACTTATTTGTGAGAACAAACTTTCTGCAGATGGTCAAGGCATGTCAAGTTATGTTCCCATCCCTATTCTTTCCACAGATGCTATCCTTCGCTGTGAACAGTTTCCAAAACATTTCTTTTGCTTAATAATCAGAATGCAGTGGCGTAGAGGATGCTAAAAAGGGATCCAACACAAATGAGCACATGGGCCTGCTTTTAGGGTGGACTTGATTTTATAATTATGTTTTGCTCTATCGTATTATAGTTGAAATCTTTTATATTATTTGTTTTAAGTGGTTTTTTAGTATTTTCTTAACATTTCTTTTAATAATTTTCAATAATTTCTATTTTATGTATGTTTATCTTTTACTTTTGTTATTTTTATGTGAGTAAGATAATTTTTAATATATATATATAATATAAATAATTTATATCTATTGATTTATTTTTCCAAATACTCATTAGTTTCTTGAATTTATAATCGCATTTTGTTGATTTAATTATATTTTGTTTGCTTTGGTATACATTTATATGTGAATATTTTCTATGTTTGGACATCAAGAAACTTTTCAAAAACTTCATACCAACGAGTAGCAGTTAGTTTATGTATATATAGTAGTCTGTATATCTAGTTGATAAGAGAAATACTAACTTATGGCGACTGATCCTCCCACAATTATTCGGGCTGAAACCTTGTTTATTATTGAAACTTTATGATTTCTTTTGTTATTAAACATGTATTTCTCTATCATATGCTAATATACTTAATGCGTGTGTGTATTAATTTATTTTTTTATTGTATCTATGATGAATATTAAATGTTATTTTCTTATTGAGTTGGTTGAATTCACTCTTTATTAATATTATTTTTAAATTCTTAGCTTTTATTAGTACGTTGATTTTGTTGAGAATTCTTGCTACTTCATTTGTTGGTATACTTTGCTTGCTTCCGCAAGACTTTTTTTTTTATCTTTTTTTATTGGATGTTTTAAAAGCTATATTATTCTATTATTTTATTTAAAGTTTAAATTTTTATATTGTAAAATCATTATGAAATATTATTTGATTTTATTAGTTTTAAAGAATAATTTGAAAGTTTACAAAACACTACGAATTTTGTATAATTTGTTTTATAATAATTATATTTGAGATTTAACGTAAATAAGATGCCTCATGATACCGCTTCTGTGTTGACGGCCAGAGACTCAGAATTCGGATGGTGACAGTATGACTGGTCCCAGCAAAGCCACATTTATTCCTTCACAGTATATTAGGCATCTTGTATCTTTGATGCTTGAAATTGGTTAATTGTGGGTTATTGGGTTGTTCCTGGCTTCACTACTAAGTACCTACACAAAAGATTGTTTCAATTCTTTAAGAAAGATGTACATGAAGATCAAAAAAAGAAAAAAAAAATGTTCATTTATAACCTCTGTAAATGTCAGTGACTAGTTACTGAAACACTGCATCAGTGTTTCATTTCTTATTTACTGAAACACTTCATCAGTGACTATTTACCATGAAAGAATCTTTATTGAATTGTTGTGAAACTCGTTGAGATCAATGCTGAAACTGGGACATTAAATTAACACAAAACAATCGTACCAATTTGTTTAAAATTTCATCAGACTGCATTGCAAAGGAAACTTGAAACAAAAACAGTGCGTAAAGTGCCATAAATCCCATCTTCAATTGAAGAGGACAAAGCCAGAGAAATCATGTTCGTGAATGACTGAGACGTGTGATGAATTACTAGTCAGGCGGCAGTATTCTGCTGGCTTGTACCTTAAAAATGATAGATTTTGCAAGGACACGCGGAACCCCTTGGACAACCTTGCCATCTGTGGGGGAAGAGGTTTCTAGTTACATGCTTGTCTGTATTCTTAATGCCTAACATTATTCGGCTAGTTGATTCAGTACCAGGATATTGCCCTTCAATCTAGTCAAATATCAAAGTGGCATTCTCGTTCGGATTCATGTTTAGTCGTAATCACAGGATAGATCAACAAAATGCATGAAAAGCTTTCTGCTTCTGGAATGGCCCATTTATTGTCAACTTGGGTACGTTACATTCCCAGCGGATAAGTATGTTCATAGTAGCAAACAGTGAACATCCTGCGTCGACAATCATTGGTATTATTGTGACATACTTTGTTACTTGGTATCAAGTTGCAGTGGATCACACTACACTGCAGTGGGCTGGCATGCTTGCTCTGAATGAGTAATCTATTCTTGTCTCCTAGGATCAAGGTATCCGGCAACTAGTGTTCGGTGATGGTAATGTTACCGAGTAAAATTTCGACTGTTGAATTTATCGGTTTCATTTATAGGAATAGGATCTACTCATTGGATCGATGCTTGAGATTTTCCGGGAAGAATATTCGGTTGGTAAAATGACCATTACTCTATTTTTAAGCATGATTCAAAATCCTCTGTCCCTCTATTAGGCGATCGCCTCTATCAAACTTATTTTATTTTCCGCATGCTTTCTCAAGAAAATTCACTCTGGATGGTTTTCAACTTTTCCTCAGTAAAGTGAAACAAAAGATGATGCTCCTCACTTTCATGCAGAGGCATATCATATCTTCCACAGTTCTGTTGGGAGTAATATTGATAGTCAATGCCCTCAAACATTCATTAAGAATCTAGTTGTCAGGGGAAAGGACCATGCATCAGGTTATTGACAAAAGGCTCAGATTTTTCAAAAAACATGGAACTAGAAAAAGATTTACAGGTGACTTTGTTGGAAAAGGTTTCTGGCACTTTTGGTAGGACTGATAATTGTGTTTCTTAGGTCTGCTTGTTCGATATCATCAAGAGAGCATGACCTCTGAATTGGCTTCATTAGAGTAGAATTCAAGGTGGTTTAGCTCATTGTCAAACGTTAGTAGATAATTCCAAACGGTCCACAGCAATTCATCATTAGGAAGAGTGTCTTTAGTGAATCATCTTACTTCAGCTCAAGCCTACACAAGCCAGCTCAATCAAAAGTTAAAAAAAAAGTGAAGAAGAAAAAGAAAATCCTCAAGCTTATATTGCAGATTTTGGATTCATCTCACTCTGAAATAACTTCATAATTTATGCAAGTACACTGACACAGGAAAGCACGCCTAGAATAGTGAGGGGGTTCCTATTGGCCTTTCCAACACAAACTATAGTCTAGTGGATGATCTACACGATTGAACAACCTGAAAATCACACTGCTATAACCGAGACTCACTTTAAAAAGTTCAACAGGAAATGAGATATGGCGTCTCTCTGTCTGACCCCCCTTTAATTGTGAATTTCAAGTACTTCCGCAGTTATATGCCGCATAGTTTAGGCCTCTCTTGATCCCCAGAAGCTGCAATTACTGGCGCAGACAATGAACAGACTCCAACTTCACTTGAAGTCTTTCTTGAACTAAACAGCTGCTGTGACCTTTTACAATGAGCAATCGCTCCCTCAATTGAACTCTCAAACTCTGAATTTGAACTGCTACTTCTCTTGAGCAACTGTAAGTCACAGAAACCATTTGAACTAAATGAAAAGGATGATGATGATGAAGAACCAGATGAAGATATGGACGTAGATGAGGATGAGGATAAAGAAGACTTAGTTGTAGAATGCCATTGAATTGCCCCTGAGAAAGACCTCCTTTGACAACGAAAAGGGTCTTCAGCCATCTCTTTCTCAATGCTTCTCTTGAGGGCATTTGATATCTTGTATCTGCCATTATCAATATTTCCATATGGATTCTTCTTTGGTACTTTCATATACTTGATCATACAGTCCTGGCCTTTTGAAATAGCTTCTTCTTCTGTATTGCATGCTGCTTCAGCGCAGGATTCATCTGTGCAGCCAGACTTACTAAACAAAGACTTTAGGTATGCTCTTGAAGCTTTGAGTTTTTGACCAAGTGAGGATTGTTTTAGCTTCTTAGTCCATGACTTCTTTTGATGATCTCCAAGGAAACTGTTAGCTTCAGTTGGCCATTCAAAGAAATATTCATCTGGGTTTAGTTCACTGCTAATCATGCGAGATTCTGACGGTGAGATATTGCAAGATTCCAATGGGGTACTGGTATTAGTGGAAGGTGTAGTGGAGCTATTAATGAAGGGAATGACATAGTTTTCAGCAAAGGCTGCTTCTGTTTTATTGTTTAAGGTAGTGGTGGTGGGGTTTTGGTGGAGCTTTTGAACCATTAGCAAGCGAGGAGGGAGGTGGAGAGGGAGGAGTTTTCCCTTGTAGAAGAGTTCATCGGCTGAGGATGTTGTGGTTTCTCTACCATGAGAAACTGAAGACATTTGGAACTCGAACTCTCTGCTTCGTGATGGAGAGCTAATGGAGTAACAAATGAAGCTTGAAGAGGAGCTCAACTCCATGTCAATGTAGTCATCAGATTGGTCTGTGGCCATTTCATGTAGCATACTGTCTAAGAACTCTGTGTCTGTGTTGTTTTTGAGGGAAAGATGCTTATGGGGAGGTGAGCTTGATGGAGCAAGAAAGGGGGCAGAGCATCCTTTAAAGTGAAGAAGGTGCCAAGTTAGAAAATAAAAATTTATTGCAAGGATTTGTCAGATTTTTCGTTTTCTTTTTTCTTTTTTATTATCTTGAATAGTTCCAAATAATAAAATGCAGAAAATAAATGGAGTTTTCCCCTGGTAAGCAGTCAGCTACTGACCCATATGCATTGATACTCCTACATGAAGATTTATGTGGATCCTATGAAGTGACTCTTTTTTTTTTCCTCTGGGGAAAGGGGGTGAAAGATAGTAGCTCTTTATCGAGAAAAATAAAGTTTTCTTATAAATTACACCCTTTTTTGTGCTATTAAATTACACATTATTGGTCCTCTGTACTCAAATTCTATATTAAAATCACAATATTGTAGCATGGCAATTGCATTTTTGCCATGCGTATACTATGGTGCTAATAAAGGACACACAGGAGGGTAATGTTTCCGTGTTTCTTGTTTCTTTGCTTGCCAACTAATTTTCTTTTCTTTTTTTCCTTGGAACAATAGCATGGATTCATTTTCTTTGTTGGAAGTGGCCAACTTTTGACATTTAGTGAGCTTACATGGAGGTTGAACCACCTAATTATCAGATTTCAATAATGCGTGGATAATTGTAGTCAAGTGGATGGCCTTTCTGGAGCTCCTCATGCATGTTCTTTTTAGTCTTCCATGCATGAATCATCCACTGCCGTAAACATACCTTGAATTTACAACAGGTTTTTGGTTCAGAAGGTGAGAATCTGTCACTACAAGAAGAGAAGATGGTGACAGTGGTCTTGTTTTTGTTGAAAGCTTCAATGCAAGTAAGATATCCAACATGAAAGTTTCAACAGTGTTAAAGAAAACAATAGTACTGTGCTAGCTAGAACCAGCAAACAGATCAGGTCCCAGATGGAATCTTCACTGCTTTCACATTATGTTAAGTGATTTCGATCAGGATGGTGTATCTACTTAGTAGTCCTCGATGGATTATGAACGTAGTAGTCCTTCATTCACACCAGCCCCGACGCTATACGGTGGTGGGGCTTGTGGTGTTTACGGTCTGCATCTCACAGCCAATGAATTTGAGATCTCCTTTCAGAAAACATGAGGCATTGATGTTCCTTAAGAAATAATAAGAAATACACATGATGCCAAAAGAAATTGGTTAGTTTAATGTAGCAATATACTTGTAAAATGTGGAACAGCTCTGAAACATCCACAAGCTTCTCTGCAACAAAAGTTTAAATTTGAAAAGGCCAGTACACATCTCAAAACCTGGTTTTTTGCACTCACAATTCAATAATGGAGACACAGAGAGAGAGAGAGAGAGAGTCACAGTGGTCTACTATACGAGCACTACATTTTAGTATTTTTATATTTCCAAAGATTACTGCTATGGGGCTGTATAATCTATGGCCATGGATCCTCGTTTGACTGGGTCAAACTAAGAAGAGGCTTTTCAACGAATCTCCCTCTCAGTCTTCGCTTATGGCTACTATTTTTGGAACTCGAACATGGGGGCATTTGACTTCGTTAGGAACAACCGTAAGGTCCAAACAAAGACGACATTGAAGAATGGAAAATATCCATCCAATGCTTGAATGAACGAGTGGATTTGTCTTTCCTTCTAGTCTTCTTGCCTTTTTAATTTTACCTCCCTCCCTAGGGCTTTGCCGACCTCATTCGATCTCCTTTTTTACCTCGATTTTTAGATGTCTCAATGTGTTTAATTAAGATAATACTGAATGATATTTTTACTCTTTTGTTTTTAAAGATATGAATATCCTTTCATCATTTTTTATATATTGAAATTACATTATTAATTTCTTATCAAGTTTATATCCAGATTAATGATTTTTACGCTTTCTTTTCTTCTAACACTCAAACCCTGCGTGGCACTGCGAGGAACAATCTTAAATATATGTTTTAATATGTTTCATTCAAAAAATAATTTTTAAAAAATATTTTACAATATACCATCTCAGTCCAATAATTTAAATTATTAAATGAAATCCAAAGATATTATTAATTTATATAATTCTCTAACACACTTCCTCAAATAAAAGCTCTTTAATCTTAAAACTTGTACAAGTTTATATTATTTTATACTTAATTTTTATCAAATAAATAGAAATTGTGAGTTTCGAACCTGTAAGATCATCAAGATTTTAATACTATATTAAAGAATCATTTCAATTCATTAATTTAAATTATTAAATAAAATTTTAAAATATAATTTATATTATTCTCTATGCGAATATAATCAAAGTTTTTCATGACAATGCTGAATGAATTTAATAACTGATCTAATTAGCAGTTAGCATTCACAAACTGCTGCCTTAATCTATTTATGATTAGTTGGATTGGACATGATGCTCAGGCGAATAATTCCCTGCATGAGATAAAACCACAGCACATAAGATCACGTGATGCTCCTCAGACCACCACACTCGAAGTTATGTTTGATGTCCTGGCCACATGTTTACCTTTTCTTTAACGTAGCTTTTTCACTTTTCACAGTAACGAGACTTTTCCCTGCCTGGCCGTGGGTGTGAATAGTACAGCTAGCCTCCATGCACACAGGCGCATGATTAGTCAGTCACCGGGGGCAGTTAGTAAAAGGAAGCCGGAGATCATGCCACACGGCAGAGATAAACAAGTTTCAAGGCAAGGAAGGCCCAGTGGGATGTCACTTTTGGAAGCTGCCTTTCCAAGTGGGTTTTAAGGTACCGCTAGCTGAAGTTCTTTTCTTTTCGATTATAGACCCTCTAGCTATTAATTTGTACAGTTGAAAGTTTCAATTCATGAGTGCTACTTCCTTCCAATGATTGTTCCATAAAAAAAAATGCGATAAATCCCACGGTCCACGTCCACCTCAATCTTCTTCATGGAAGCAAATGTCAATATCCCATCCATTACTGGAGAGGATGAGGCATCAAAATCCTTTATTACGACCAGGCTAGCTGCAATGCCAGGCCAGGCCAGGCCAGACAGACACCTCTTTTGATCTGAGGACCCTTGCGTCTCCCCTCGCATCAACAAAGAAAGAGGAAGTTGCAACTTGCAAGGACCCAGTGTTTCTAATGGAGTAATCTCTTTTCAATCAAAAACTCGAGTTTTTCTTCAACAGGGTCACTAAGAATACATAGCCTTAGCAGATACTCCACTGTAGGAGGACGGAAATGCAAATAATCATCTGGGTATTTCAGTACTGTTGTGATTACATTTGCTTAGGGTTATGGTATCTGTATTTCATTATCAAAAGAGGAGAAGATTTACAGACTTCCCGTGTGATACTTCAGTGCGCCTACTCCCAATTAACTTGAATCTGCTGAGGAAAGACAAGCTTTCTTTATCGATCCAAGCATGGGTATAAGATTACGGTACTGAGTACTGACAAGATTCACAGAAATTAAGATGAACACAAGGATGAGAGGAAAAAAAGAAAATATTCTTAAATTTTTTTTATGAGATTGTAATTTTGATTTTCTATTTCATCATCTATTTTCTCCTTTTTACTCTTTGAGCACCATATAATTTTCCTATAAAAATGTGCAGTCTTAAGGCAAGGCCAAGCTTGCAAGGGTCTCCAAAGCCAAAGGCCGCCTAGCCTTCCTTTTCATTTTAAATAGATAAAAAATGTGTTGTCCAATAATTCACGTGCTTAAAAAGTCAGGTTTTGACTACTTGGATAAAAAAAAAAAAATTTCTCAATTTTTTTTTCTTTTGAAAAAACACCCACATGAAATCAATAAATTCATAAATAACCTCAAAATAATCTTTAATTAATTAAAAAATAAAAAATCATCTCAAATTTAAAAAAAAATCTCAAATCTCAATCCACTTTTTCCAGCAATACAAAAAGTCAAAAACATCTCAATGAATATAAAATTCATTAACACTACAATTAACTTTTAATATGATCGACTAGTAATTATCTCTCTCTTTATTTTTTTATGTTTCTCTTATTGTTTTTCTTCTCTATTTAAATTTAGACGAACATGAACAAAATAAAATTTAAAATCAAAATATTAAATGTTAAAACTAAAAGGACTGAAATAAAAGCATGCAGAGAATATGTGAACAGAAGCATACTTTTTTTCATGGGAATTCTAAAAAATACATGTTTTTTTGGTTTTCAGTTTTTTTTTTTAAAGCTGTCAGCATCTAATTAAATTTGAAAATCTAATTTAAACCTTTAATTTTAATAATATACAAATATAAGATACCATCAACCCAAAAAATACTAGAATCCAATCGACAAAAAAGGAAATCCAGAAACAGTACCAGACTAAACGACTTTTTTTTCTTTGCAATGTAACTGTAATTAGAGTACAAATGAGAACAAGTAATGCAAGAAGCCAGAAGCATTTCCGATTGCAACTCAAAAGCCACGAAATGGCAGACCGCATGTACAGGTAGAAGCAACAATGGAAACGCTATCATCAAAATCACAGAAGCTTTTGTTAACAAGGGATTTTTTAAAGTACCTCTTAACTTCTAATACAGGATGCATTGCTTACAAATCGTACACCAGTGCTGCGAAATGCAATAGTTTAACACAGTTACACAGCATCACTTCTGGCAAAACAAAAAAAATTGGGACGAATGGAATAATCTTCATCGTATCTGTACTTTTGTGGACATTTCAATCCACTTATCATCGTGTTGCTACAAGGGAACCATTTCTGTGTAAGATAAACTAAATCTCAATATCTGGCAGTGGCACTTTCCAAAAATTCCATGAGTTATAATCTTCCTGCACATATAAGAGAGTCGAGATCATTCAAGATATTGTGGAGTAAAACCAGTATTGGAGCATTTGAACATTCATCCTGTGTCCTGTCTTAACCCTTTTTATTTCTTTTCTTTCACCCTTTTCATACCGCACAATGTGAGTTCGCTTAAGTATATGCTTACCTGCTCGGCTAACGATGTAGGGGGGAACATATCATCGACCAGCGTGTGTAAAGATGTGTAGGATTTCACATCGATGCGATGACTAATGGCCACCTCACCCTGTCAGTTTACGAGAAGTTATTAGCAATAAAAAAGAAAGTAGTAGAAGTAAATCCTACATGGTAGGCCACCAAAAAGGAAAATTAGTAACAAAAATCCAAACCTTTGGGTTTATAATAAATATTTTGCCCTTAGGGATCCCAATTTTTCGGTAACTAAGCTCATCGGTATCTCTATTTCCGAAGCCCGCATAGAATGGGTTGCAATCAGTAGGAAAGAGTCTTTTAATATCCTACAAAACATGAAATTCAGGGCTTATTTTTAGTTTGGAATGAGATGCAAATGCTTACTAAAAGTGATTCCATGTCCGTAGTGGTTTTGCCCTTTCAGAATTACCTCTAAGCACGCAATCTTGAACTCATGAGGAGCTCTTCTTATTACTGATAAACATGCAAAGCAAGAACATATATCAGAGATAAGTCAGAGTATCATTTAAATGGGAAAAAGATGTGGAATATAAAGTACGTAGAAGATGCAGACTGTATATCAAGCTGGCAGCGTGGATACAAATTAAAACAACAAAGAAACAAACTGAGATGGAGGGAGTAAGATTTTTCCACCAAAGGGTCAATAATGCAATTGTGAATGGACCAACAGATGGCGCATGGCCTCAAAATGGTGGAGGCACCCTGAGGCCAGGCTCATAAAATTCATGTTCCTTAAGAAACACAACTAAAAGTACAATATCGCCACACCTGAAAGTGCAGAACTACTTTATTAGTTGCAGAAATAGCAAATCACGTTTTTATTCTTGCTGTTCTTTTTTTTTTTAATCATAGCTCTTCTCTTACTTCGGAAGAATGGGATAAGAAATGTTGTCATTGATGTCCAGTTATAGCAGTGCAAAATCAAATATCCATGCACTTTAACACCCATTATGTACACACCCCCACACACAAATGCATATTTCAACATTTAGATTCTGCACATTCCATGATTTCCTCATTATGAAGATGGAATCATCAATAACTGTATCATAAAATTTATTGGAAGATAAAGCAATTCCATAGAACTGATAGTTTTTGAAGAAGACCCTACCTTCTCGGTATAATGAGGGAAACAATCCATCAGGTGAAATAACAACAGGTCCATTTGGTAGGGTTTTTCCATCCTGCAAGCAGAATAAAAGGCCACTAATCAGTAAAATGCAATGCAATCCAGCAGCATCATAGCTATAACCTCTGTGAACCCAGTATAAAGCAACAGAAGAGACAGACTGCACAAGAGGGAAAAGACAGTGACCAGGACAGGACAGGACAGCCAATGATATGATATGAATCATGAAAGAATATTGGTTTCAGAAGAAGATAAGGAATGAGCCCCTTCATCAGAACTCAAAATATTGCATGACATGTGATGCAAGCTAGAAACTCAATCTTAGTGCCAACAAATTCTAGCACATTGATTCCTCTGGCTCTGACTATTAGTAGCTTAGTCATCAAGAAAGCCAAAGAACCTCCCACACTCAATGCTAAAATAAGTAAACAAGGAATCAATATTTATACCTGCTTTACGTTGAAAAGAAAACTTCTGGTTAAATATGCCTGAACAATTGCACGTGCACTCAGAAACAATAGCTGATATCCATTCTCCTGCATAAATGCATAATTAAATATTTAATGTCCATTTACTAAAAAAACACTATTTGTTCATAACATGCCATATGCAACTCAATGATCTAAAACATGGAGCAAATCCAAACACCATGCCTAGCGATAACATTTGTTGTTAAAAAAAAGGTGCAAGGAAACAGAATAATCAACAGATTAAATTACTAAAGCTTAAATGGGTAGCATGTGCTGTTTGCATGAATTACATTTCACTTTTTACTATTACTGGTTGAAGTAGCAAGCCCTGTGCATGAAATATGTCCCTTTAGAATTTGATATTTAGAAAGTCTCCTTGCAAAATAAACAAACAGCATAGAAATTCAATCTAGCATAAGGAGGATGGACTAAAGGAATAGGGTCATAAGGCGGTAAGCAGATGTTATGCCTCTTTTTTGTTCTTGTTAAAAACTTTGGCCCAAATAAATGATCCATGAAGCTGGCCCTAGTAGTTTGTGATTGATGATCAGTTTTGTTATTGACATAAGTGATGACATGTAGCAAGACAGTTCTTGTATCAAAATTAGAAGTATATGATATACTAAATACACAACATACTTCCCTTAGACAAAATTTCATTCACTTTCAAATATTGTTCACACATTGGCAGAGCATTGAAAATTCATTTTGCAAAAAAAATTAACAACCACTGGTTAGCAAAGATTGAAAGGAGAATGATACCTTAATGGCACAAAAAAGTTTAGCTACTCCAGATTGTGTCCAGTCCTTTCCAACCAAGGGCATGAACTGACCCAAAACATCAGACCTGGCAGGAATCATCAAGTTAATACCCCACAATCAAATCTACAATAAACTGAAGAAAACCTAAAGTACAAATTTACAGTTGATCGGTTTGTACTGTATCATTGCTAGGGATGCTTGTGGATGCTCTGTGACAAAATTAATCATGGAGGATGAGCTTTTTATTCCCATAAGAAATGAAATTTTCCTTTTTGCCTTTTATTTTTCAATAAGCTATTACCTTAACCATGTCACTTTAGCTTGAGACACTGAGGCTAGACTGTGAAAATAAGGCTTGTTAGCAGATAAACTATATGTTAGCATGATGTAGGTTTATTATCGTTATAATAAAACATATTCTCCATTAAGCTTTATATGGCGCGCAGAGAGAGACAGATCATGTAGCAAAACAAAATCACGTTGACATATTACAAGGAAATGTCATATTGCACTTCATTCAGAAAGTGATAGGAGGGTTAGTAATGTAATTTTATTAAGATTTAACACAAAGTGAAACACATTCAATATTTCAATTCAAAAGATCATGCCCAAATTCATTCCATTAAGTTTCCACCATTCAGTAAACTGTTACAATTCGGTATCCAATATTTCAGCAAAGTAATTCAAGCTGGGATGTCAGGAGCCTTACTTGGTAATTGTTCCATCCACATCTGAAATTACAATTCTTGCATTCCACTTCCACAAGTAGATATGACAATCGACCTGTTAAAAATGATTTGGACTTAGCAGCTGAAAATGAGTAACATGAATTGGTAGTTGCTCTCATTTATTAATTTTTATATTGAAAAATAATGCTACATATGGACCAACCTGTTGTGTACCCAGAACCCTAGTTGAGAAACTGAAAGTTATCATATTTTGACCATCTTTCAGATTCAATGATGCTATCTGCTCACTAGTTGGAAGATTTGTCCTTATAAACTGCTTGTGAGGAGACACAGAACCACCGTGGGATGCTGAAGTTGATTCAACATTTGTGTTTTGCACTCCAGATTCAGAATCAACAAATAACTCTTCACTTGATGATTCTCTGCTTATCTGGACCCTTCTAAATGGAATAGGCCAAAGCCTCCATATGCGGCTAGATGATGCGGAACTAATCACAGCATCATCATCCCTTTGTGCAACTGTTTCATCCAGTTCCACAGGAATGGCATCTTTGGGCTCAGCAGGTAAATCCAAACCAAATGCTACCATTCCAAGCACAATAGGAGCAGCCTTTTCCCACGGGAAGTACTTTTGTCCATATCTGATTATTAAGTTTTCATTCTTGATAATTGACGTTGCAGAATTTTTAAATTCCGCAGCAGATACACAATGTGCTGCAAACACTTCAGCAGCAGCGTCCAAGCCCATACCTGCATGGAGTTCCTTCCCACAGAGGGAGATCTCAAACCCTACAAAAAATTATGATGAAAGAAAAAGTTTAAACAAAAGCTTCACACTCTACATAGACCAAGCTCAAACTACAGTTACAGACTTTGAGATCCAGAATACAACAAATAACTCCTTACCTTTGCTTGAACAAGTTTGCATCTCTTCAATGGAGATTGCTCTCTGCAGTTCCACAGTCTCGCTTTTACTTGACTCATCTTTGGGAACAGGTCTATGCAAACTGCTATTTGACCCATCACACACTGTAGATATGTGATCAGACTCTTCACCCTTCTCATCTGAACTGTTAACAATGCTAACAGAAATACAAGTGCTGTCAGCACCTAAATGTTCTGTCCTCGAAGCATTTTTATCTGTTGCTTCGAGTTCAACCAGCAAAGTAGGTGACCCATGAAGTCCATTAGCATTACAGCCATTGTCTGTGAATTCACCAAAATCCCCATCAGTAGTTTGATCAGCTGCTGGAGGACTACAAGGAGACTCCTCACGTGAATCTTTTTGCACCTCAAGTGAAGAATCCATTTCCTCAAGATCAACAATTCCAGCCTGTTTGGCCCATTCTGGTAACGCCGAGCAGCTTTTGAAAATATCTTCCCTGTTTATCCTAACAGATGTATCTGAATCGCTTTGTGCCAGAAGATCTCCTTCTGATCTAGAAATGTCCTGAATTTCTTGACCTTGACATGCATGTTCCTCATCACCCTCACAAACCTCTGGTTGGCAAATGTTATCACCATTACTTGCACTGTAAGCATTATCAGATGCAACATTTGATGTAGATGCATTCAGCGTATTGATGTAATTAGCAGCCCATGAATCATCACCTGAATTAAACTCCTCGGTGTCATCACCTCGGCCCAGATGGAACTGAGGGGTGCATAATTGCACATTCTCGGTATTTTGTTCTGATTCCAATACAGGGGCTGTCAGAACATGACCATCCACACTCACCAGGATCACTTCTGAATGTGAACGTTGTGAAACTGCAGGATGCTCGCCATCCAAACCGTCATATCTGTTAGAACCATACTCTGATAACTCAACTGAATCATCCAGAGAGGGTTGCTCATCTTCAAGATCATAATACCTCCGGTCACCATCAGATTCTGCCCTCTGAAGTCGTGCTGCACCCGATGAATCATCTTCCTCTCGCAGCTGAATCACCCTAGAATCGGAAACACTATGCTCAAGCCTAGAAATTCCAACAACGTTATTATCAACAACATCACTAAAACCAACACTGACATCTTCATTCGACATTGCCATGCTATCAGAATCCTTTATTACCCCATTTGCCTCACTTCCTTTACCAGGCTCAACCTCCTTTATGAAATAAGCTTCTCCAGAATTATCAAGATACATGTGAAAATTAGCTTCAACACCATTGACGTTTATGCGGACAATCTTCTCAGCTCTCTTAAGAACACCCTGAAATTTGCCAAATCGAACATACCATGGGGTACTTCGAAATGTCCCGTCTTGCTGTTGTACCACAATAACATCAACAGCCCCACCGAAGGGATGAAAAGGGGTTGCCACCGAGTTTACACCTTGCGAAATTAAACTACCCACTTTCCCAACAACATTCATCTGGTGATTCTGGTCAAATCCACCAATAACCTCAACAATCACAATATTCCAATAAATCCTCCTTAAAATCACACTCCCTAATCTTCTTTCTTCTCTTTTCACTTCAAGATTCCAACCAAGATCGAATATGTATTATTCCCTCCAAGGCACGGAATGATAAGTTTTCTTTTATTATGCAGAACCTGCATTCAATTTATAAATTCCAAGTAAATAAAGCATCAACTAACCAAAAAAATCCCTTAAAAGGAGAATTAAATCCAATTCTCCATTTAGCTTTTGGGAAATGAAATTCGCATTCGGTCAACGAATGTCACAAGAAGAGAATCATGAATAACTAAAAAGATTCCAAATTCTATCGATTTCTCCGCAGCCAAACGGAACATAAAACCTTACTCTCCCTCCAACTAAACAAATCAACATAAAAAGGGAAAAAGAAATGAAAAAAGAATTAAAACTACAGCAGGCAATAAAATTAGAAAGAAAGCCAAAACAAAATTCTTGAATTCAACTTACAGATACAAAATCCGGAAAAATCCTTAGAATCAACCAATCGACCATGCAGCTCGAGAAAAAACGGAGCCAATTTGATGATAAGTACTTAAAAATTTATCACCTCGATCGGGGAAGTTTATTTAATTTTATGAATTTGTGTGGTGTTTAACGTTGTTTTATAAATCCTGGGTAGTTAATAAAAAGATTATTGGAGTTTGGAGGATTTATATTTTCGTTAGGATAGCGAAGAATAGTAAATTGGGAAAAACAAGAGGCGGGCAGAAATGGACTTGTCAAAGCAATAAATAGGTAATCCTGATTTCGAGTTGTGTAATCGGTCTGCGTTTTGATTTAAATTACGAGAATGATCCTCTCGACGATGAGCTTCAAAATTGATGAGGGTAGGGGCTATTTTGGGAGTTGAGTTTAATTTTTAGTCTTGCTTATCGAGCTATGATAGGTAGTTAGGTAGATGTCTCCGGATTTGAATGGGAGGCTGTCGCCGGACCACCGCCTTGTTGGTGTCCCACTCTCGAAGTCAACAATATTTATTCATTGGAGGATTATTATTTTTCTCTCTCAAAAAAAAAAAAAAGAATATTCCACGGCAGTCCAAGAAAATAAAAGTTATTTTTTAAAATATTTTTTTATTTAAAAATATATTGAAATAATATTTTTTTTATTTTTAAAATTTATTTTTAATACTAATATATTAAAATAATCTAAAAATATAAACAAATTCAAAAACACAGTTAAAATACAATATCAAATTAAAGATAAATTTGACAATTTTCCCAACCACAAAATCATTAATCACATATAATTTGTACATACATGATACATGAGATATCTCGAAAAAGCAATTTATGCTTCCGTTAAGAGAAAGTATTAATTTTAGACAACTTAAAATTTGAAATAATAACCCAAGAAAATGGAATACATGACACCTTATTGTTTTTGCAGCCTTCCGACAACTAATACGGATATCAATGTTTGAGGATAGTGATTACTTTAGGAAATATAGCTGCCGTTTTATTACCAACCCGCTATAGCTGCATGTTGGCGGCCAGTACTAGTGGCGGACAAAACAATTAAAAAATCAATTAAACTGAAAAAATAAAAAATATATAATTGAAAAAATTAAATTATAAAAAAAACCGATTAAACCAATTAAAATTTTAAAAAAACTGACCGGTTCAGTTCGATTTCGGTTTTATAAACCTGAAACCGAAAAAACTGAACCGAACCGAACTCAAACCGAAAAAAACCAAAAAAAACCAAGTCAAATTGGACAAAAACCAAGTCAAACCGAACAAACAGAGCCAAACTGAAAAACCAAGCCAAACCGGTTTGAACCGGTTTCTATTTTTTTTTTTAAATTAGGTTTTTTTACTTTTTTTTATAAAAACCGAACCGAACCGAAAATGATCACCCCTATCAGCCACCACCATAGATGCAATTATAATTATCATCTTATATTTATTTTATTGCTTTCGCACCATAACCCTTCAATTTCGGGTGTCTTTTTAGAATTAGTATTTTTTGCTTAGAAATGCATCAAAGTAATATTTTTTTATTTTTTAAAAATTATTTTTGATATCAACACATCAAAACGATATAAAAACACAAAATTTAAAAAAAAAAAAACACGGTTTACACCGCGTTTCCAAACAGACTAATCATCTCAGTCACCACCACAACAATCATAATCAAGATATTAACACCACTTATCACCGTCACTTGATTATTTATGTAACCACCACTCCAACACCATTTCCACTATCATGGTCACCACAAAAACTCGTTATTAATTGAGTGTTTCAATCACCTTCTAACTCCCTTAACACTATCACAACATTCATCACCATCTTATTCCAAAATAGTCACAATTACAACCATCATTTTCTCACACTGTCACCATCGTTAATGTCACAATAACATCATCTTTCAATGTTATTATATCATAGTTATAATCATCATCGCTTTCATAATTAATACTATAAATTTCCTCTTCGTTCAAAAATAAAATATTTTTTATCGGTGGCTTTTGAACGAAGAGGAAAATCAGCAATAAAAAGTAATTTAAGTCATAATTTAAAGTTGCTTTTCATAAATAATTTGTGATTGGTAAGAAATTGACTTGAAATAATTTTTATTTTTATTTTTTAAGAGAGTGTTTTTCATTAAATAAAGAGCCTATTTTGAAATAAACTTTTTACTTGAAATAAACTTTTTTTTTAATATGGTATGCGTTAAAATTGGCTTGAAATAAACTTTTTTTTTTAATATGGTATGCATTAAAACTCATATGTCAAGATTTTTTTTGTTAAAGCAAAATTTTGACTCAATTTCATAACAAACTTTTTATTTAATTTAAGATTTATTGTTAACTAAGCAAACG
>Ga0307507_10002137_pt1 | contig 42505 bp, 11 predicted proteins | sample 7_EM_MG_FD_207223 | JGI IMG/M metagenome (GOLD analysis project Ga0307507, IMG submission 207223) | Populus trichocarpa ectomycorrhiza microbial communities from riparian zone in the Pacific Northwest, United States - 7_EM | ecosystem: Host-associated > Plants > Roots > Unclassified | place... | reverse complement strand
CGTCGCCAGAACCAGACCACCGTCGCCAGAACTAGACGACCGCACCCTAGACGACCACCGTTTAAATATGCAGCCAGCGAACGGCTATAGAGAACGATTCGAATAAATCAGAGCCTTTAATCGGGCCAACCCCTCCCCCAAATTGAATCTGACACTGACATAGGTAGGTAGGTAGATAGGCAGGCAGACAGGTAGGCAGGCAGGTAGGTAGGTAGGCAGGTAGGTAGGCAGGCAGGTAGATAGGCAGGTAGGTAGGCAGGTAGGTAGGTAGGTAGGCAGGCAGGCAGGTAAATAGGCAGGCAGGTAGGTAGGTAAGTTAGTAGATAGGTAGAAGAGAACCGTCGCCATATTATATTAAATTATCTAAAATAATATAATTTATTTTGCTAGCCTTATAGATAGCCTTATAGATAGCCTTAAAGTAGCCTTTATTTATCTAAAATATACTATTGGTATAAAAGAGGTAGATGGCTCCAAATACTTTGCTAAATGCGCAGGTTGTGCGCAGGCTGCGCGCAGGCTGCGTGTCAAAAAAACACGACATAGGCTAGTCGGTCGGGTTGCCAAATGCCCTCAACTGCGCGCCAATTGCGTCAACCACCAACCATTGAGGCCATTTAGAAGGGACTATATTTTGCCGATGGAGTAACTTAAATAGTAATATTCCTATACTATTATAAGGGAGCATAAGCTATGCGTAGTCTATTATAGGTAATAGTTCTAACCAATTATTTTAGTAGTAGTTAATAATGGGACGAAGCCGCTAGTTAAGGTACTAGTTTATAATCTTAGTTTGGCTATTAGTCTAAGGGTAGAATATAGTAGAGAGCTTAATCTAAATTCTAAGGATACGGCAGAATTTGTCCTAGAAGTCTAATATAAATTAGGGTCTATAATTAGAGATAATTAACTTAGGAGCGCTATAGATTTGGTAGATATTGTTAACGTATATACGGGCAATATCCTTTATAGTTGTAGTCTTAAAGCAAGGAAGGGAAATAGCTTACTTACTTAGTTGGTTAACTACTATAAAGGCCATATTATAGCTGTATTTATCCTTTAGGAATAATTTAAAGTCTATTATAATATATTGCTAAGGGCGTTTAGGAACTAGCAGTGGTTATAGCTATCTAGGAGTCTAATCCCTAGGGGTATCTACACGTTTATAAGTATAATAGTTTCTAATAAATTATCCTATATTAGATAGGAGTTCTTACTAATAGTAATAAGGCGCTAGTAGTTAGTGGGTTTTATCTTAGCCAGGGTATACTATAGAGACTTAACAGTAGACTTTACAGATTAGCTCTGTTTATAGATTATTAATATCTGGCACTATAAGCCGTTCTTAGTATAAAAGCAGTCCGTCTTCTATTTTCAAATTAGAGTTACCTTCTATAGCTTAGTCACGGAGGGCTTTTAGGAATTTAGCTGTGCGGTTCGCGATTAGGATATAATTAATTGGTCCTATTAGTTTATCTAGGATCTCTCCTTCTAAGGGTGCTAGCTTATTCTATTTAGAGCTTAGTTTCTTATTACGGAGTGAGTATAAGCGACGATAATATATAGCCAAGTAGATATTATTAAGCTATGTACATAAACTGTATAATAAAGTCAAGACGTTGTGTAAAGAGAGAAGGTAAGGAAACGGGAAGAAAGGGTATATATTGTTAGTTTAGTTGCTTGGTTAATATATACATGGAGCAGAATAGGATTTAAGGGGCGGTCCTGGTAGAACTTGGCAGGATTTAGTGGACTTAATAAAATATAGCAGAATGTGGCAGATTGCCATTAGATTATTGTCTCGCGGTTAGTTTCTTCTTACTGCGTTAGTGGAAATAGGTAGACGGTGGAAACAGGTAGACGTGTATAAGGTGTTATAGAGGTGTCCCATAACAGTACCCCCTCTTTAAACTTAAGCTTTTATAAGGTAAGGCTATAGTAGTTCTAAGTAGAGTTTGTAAAAGTCTTTTATAGCTTATATAAGTCCTATAGAGTTAACAAGTTCCCAAGAGGGCTTAGTAAAGCCTCTCCATTTTATAAGGTATATATATTTATATTTCCGTTTATTATACTTAATATTATTAACTCTTTTAACAAGGTACTTATCCTTACTATCCACTTTAACTAGTAGGGGAGGGTCTTAAATTTGTCTAGGCAGGGTATCTAATATAGGGGCGGTAGGGTAGAGGACTGACGTATAAAATATAGGGTGGATTTTAACCGTATTAGGGAGCTTTAGTTAGTAGGTATAAGGAGAAACAACTTTTTTAACCTTATAAGGGCCGGCGTTCTTCTAATTAAGTTTCTTAGTAGGTCGTTTTATATTTAGATTTCTTATATCTAGCCAGACAAAGTTACTAATTTGGTAAATTAGTACTAGGGTTTAGTTCTTATTTGCTGCGGCTTTATAGACAGATTAGGCCTATATTATTTCATTAATAAGGAACTCTTATAGTTCTTCTATCTTCTTTATAAATTTGTTTGCTTCTATAACTTATAAAGCCTAATAAGCTAGGTAACGAACATTACTAAAGGGTTTAAACCCTATTTATAGGTGCTAGCCGTAATTAGCCAGAAATGGGGAGACCTTTATAGTTTCTAAGACTAAGTTATTTATAGTAAACTTAGTAAATGTAAGCCAGTCTATTTAGTCGTCCTATAAATATAATATATATATCCAAATATACTATTCCATTATAGCATTTATATATTCTATTTAACCATCTATTTCTAGGTAATATACTATAAACAATAGTGCTTTAATGCAGAGTTAGGTAGTTAGTTCTTTCTAAAATACTAAAACAAACTAGCTGCCTCTATTAGAGATAATTGTTTTAGGTAGTCTATAGAGTTTTTATATATAATCTAGGAACAGTTAGGCAATAGCAGGTATTAATATATTAGGGTAGGCGATTAAGTGTCTTATCTTGGATAGTTGGTCTATAACTACTATAATGTTTATACAGCCTTTACTTACGGGGAAATCAATAATAAAGTTAATTAAGATATCCTTTTATCTTTAGTTTAGAACAGGTAGTGGCTTTAGAAAGCTGTTATATATTTTATATAAAGCTTTAGCTTATTAGTAGATATAGCAGCTAAAGATATACCTTTATATTATATTATGCATATTTAGCTAGTAGTACTCCTATTAGAGTAGTTCCAGGGTTTTTCCACAGCTTAGGTAGCCGGCTACTAGTAGGTCATATACATATTTAAAAAGCTTAAGCTTAAGTTTATTATAGTTAGGTATAACTAGGCGGTTCTAGTAGTATAAGCGGTCTCTATAAGCTTTACATTTACTTAGAGAGATCTTTTTAGAGCGTCTAACGCCGTCTTAAATTAGCTTAAGTATTTCTTAGATAAACTTATTATTTAGGTATTTATTAATTATAATCTGTTTAATTAATTAATTAGTTATTTTAAGGATATATACCATAAGGTCTTTAGCTGGGGGATTAAATAATTTAGGGCGAAGTAGGGTTTAACTATAGTAGGCATACGCTTCTTCCTATACTAATATATCTTATAAACGTTAGGTTAGGGCATTAGGCTTCTAGCTTAGAATGCCTAGGCGGTATATAATTAAGAATTAAAAATAAGATAGGTATTCTAACCAGCGGGCCTAATAGTGGCTTAGCTACTTTATAGTTATAAAGTACTATAGGTTCTTATAGTTGCTAAGGGCCTTAATTAGAAATCCAACGCCTTCTAGTTTAGGTCGCCATTATTTAAAATATCTAATAATGGCTAGCAATTCCTCATTATAGATCTTATAGTTATATTTAGCTAGACTTAGTTATTTTAAGAAGTATGCTATAGGGTACAGTACTCCTTCTTTATTATACTAAAATAGAATACCTCTAGTAATATAATTGGATAAATAAGCTTCTATAACACTCTTTTAGTTTAGGTTAAAGTATTAGAGTATAGGTGCGGTAGTAAATATAACTTTTAAATAAGCAAAGGCCTTTTTATATTCCTTATTAAAGATAAAGGCTTTATCCTTTTAGGTTAAAGCTATAAGGGGTAAAACTAAAGCAAAGAAGTTGTTAATAAACTATTAGTAGAAGTTAGTAGATTTTATAAAGGCTCTTACATCTTTAACATTCTTAGGTTCTTACCAGTTTATAATTACTTTAATCTTCTTTAGGTCCATTTATATGCCGTCTATAGAGATAATAAGTCTAAGGTATAGGACTTCCGTTTTATGGAATTCGTATTTATCTATATCTAACTATAGGCCAGCTCTACGTAGGGCTTTTAGAATAAGGTCAACGTGTTTCTTATATTTAGTTAGGTTATTGCTATATACTAAGATGTTATTAATATAAGCAGTATAGAAAACGTCCAGGTAAGGTTATAGGGTATTATTTATAAAGTGTTGGAATAAACTGGGGGCATTTATAAGGCCAAATGGCGTCACTAAGTATTTAAATAGTTTATATTTAGTGCAGAATGCAGTAAGCTATTTATCCCCTTTTGCAATATAGAGGCGGTTAAATACATAAATAAGGTTAAGTTTTATATAGTAGTAAGCCTTACTTAATTAGTTTAGTGTCTCTTAAATTAATAGGAGCGGGTATTAATTTTTAATAGTAATAGCATTAAAAGCTTAGTAGTCTATATAGAAGCATAGACCGCTGCTAGGTTTCTTAATAAAGATTATAGGTATAGCTATAGGCAAAGAGCTTACTCTAATAAATCCCTTACTTAGGTGCTTATCCAAGTACTTTTATAGTACTTTAAGTTTATTCTAGGACATTCTATATAGGGGTCTAAATCCTAGCTATTTTCCTTCTTTAAGTACAATCTTATAGTTATATAGTTGGTATTCTGCTAACTTATTAGCTTTCTTTTATAAGAATACCTCTAGGTATTTAGAGTGGTATACTAATACTTTTATAGTAGGGTTAGTATGCTTCTTTAGTACTAGGGCCTTTTTAATATCAGCCATTGTAACAGCAAAGATTATATATTTAGGTTTCTTGGCAAGTCGTGCTAATAGGGTAGCTCTAATTATATAGATATTTAAGGTATTAAGCAAGCTTAGATTGTCCTTAGTTCCTTATATAGTTTCTTATTTAACTTTAGGTTTAGTATTAGATTTAGGTTTAGATTCTTTAAGTATCCTTTTTATAGTAGAATACTAGTTCTTCTAGTACTTTTATATATTAAGCTTAAGCTTCTACTAGGTTTAGGGAGGTGCAGTAGTTAGAGTTAGTTTATATAGTTTAGTATAACTTCTAGGTTCTAGTGGACATTAGTAGAAATCTTATATTAGTGGAATTTGGTAGAATTCTTAGGTTAGTAGAATTAGGTAGACTTTTTAGGTACAGAGTAGACGTTAGTAAATCCTAGTAGATTTTTTAGATTTTAGTTTAGGTTCTAAGCAGTAAGTTATAAGGCACTTCTGCTTATAGCAGGAAGCGGTAAATAGAAGCTTAAGGTTGTCCTAATTAATAGTTACCTTATATAGCTTTATTTAGGGTTATTTAAGGATTACTAGTTAACCTAGAGTAGTTATAAAGAGCTTAATTAATTCTTTATAGTTCAGGTATTAGAGTCTTAGGGCCGCTATATAAGTAATATGGCCCAAGATAATATGTTTGCTATTAAATCCAAATACGTTAATATACTAGTTAAGGGGTATTAGAGTAAACCTATTGTCTTATATAAAGATCTTATTAATAAATCCTATGCTGCTAGCTCCTATGTTAATTAGGACTTAAGTATTAGCCTATTAACCTTTCTGCCAAAGACAGCAGTTAACGGTTATACTATAATCCTAAAAGTTAGGGTTTGCTATATCTAATATATTTAATAAGATCCTATAATATAGCTATCCTAGAGAGCGACTTAACTTTAGGATATACCTTTTAGTGGTAAGCGGGAAGGGGTTCCTCTAAAACATTAGTTATAACTTTGTTCTTATAAGTAGTGCTTATTAAACGCGGGGCTAGAGCTGGGTAAAGATTAGGGACGGTAACTAGAGGATTAGTATAGTGAGCGGCTACTAGTATTGGCCGTTTATAAATTCTTTTAAAAAGCGATAGAGTAGTAGCTAGAGATATAAGTGTTACTTCCACACTTAAAACAAAGGTCATATTTAATGTGTTGCTTTTATTTAGTAGATCCTTTTAGAGCATAGGAAAGGGTCCTAGTGTTAATATTTATGGCGTCTAAGTCCTTGCGGGTCTTAGGCGGTTAGGGGGTAGAGTATTAAGGTATATATTTTAGGGCAAGGCGTAGTAAGTCGTTATATAGGCCATTAATAACATTAGCGTAGGCAGTAATGGTACTTAGCAGTTTAACTCCTATAAGAGATGCTTTTAATTTAGGGTTTAGAGATTCTACTAGGCGATTAATTAAGGCAGGTTTATTCTATCTAGTTTCCTTAGTATAGTAGTGGAATTTAGTAAAGTATAATAGGAAGTTCTTAAAACCCTATATTATCTTATTTAGTTTCCTTTATAATATAGCAACTTAGTTAGGGTCGCCATAAAATGCTTCTAGTATAGTAACTGGTTCCTTTACCGTACTTAGTTGGAATAGGTATATAGTATCCGCGGTATATTCTTTTAGGCGGCTTATAGTGTAATAAAGTTAACTATTAGGGGTAGGGTAGCGATTAATATTGCCGCTTAGCTTGTTTTAAATAGGTAGAAGGATTAGGGAGGCGTTTAGATAACTTTTTTTAGGGGCACTAACTGGTAAATTTAGGGTTAAGGAGTTAGTTTTAGATGCATTCTTCTTATCTAGTGTTTGTAGGTTAATACTAGTAGGGATAAGTAGGGGCGATAGTATAGTAGATAGTGGGTTATAACAAATTTCTTTAACTTCCTTTCTTAGGGATTAGATTATCTTATAATATTAACCTTCTTATTAGGCAAGAGCGTCCATAAAAGCCTCTTAGAGACTTTTTATTTATTTGGTAAATAGGGCGTATAGGTTATTTATAGATAAGGGTATTTCTAGGTTATTCTATATATTAGTTAGGGCAGGATAGAGTATATAGTTTAACGTAATATAGTATTACAGAGTAAGTATAAGCGACAATAATATATAGCTAAGTAGATATTATTAAGCTATATATATAAACTGTATAATAAAGTTAAGACGTTATATAAGGAGAGAAGGTAAGAAAATAGGAAGAAAGGGTATATATTATTAGTTTAGTTACTTAATTAATATATATATAGAGCAGAATAGGATTTAAGAGGCGGTCCTAGCAGAACTTAGCAGGATTTAGTGGACTTGGCAGAATATAGCAGAATGCGGCAGATTGCCGTTAAATTGCCATAGATTGCCAGCAAATTGCTATTAGATTGTCGTCTCGCGGTTGGTTTCTTCTTGCTGCGTCGGTGGAAATAGGTAGATGGTAGAAACAGGTGGACGTGTATAAGGTGTTATGGAGATGTCCTATGATATTCCTTAAGAATCTATAGGTTGAGCTATTTAGGATAGAGGAGGGCATATATCTAGTACTAAGCCTTTAGCTTATCTTATAGCTCTACGTCCTATTCTCTCTAGGTTAGGGCATTAGCCTTAGAATTTTATTTACTAGGGTGGTATATAATTATAAAAAAGAACTAGGAGAGTATTTTAGCCCACTAGGCCTATTAACCAGTAAGCTGCTTTATTATTATAAAATACTTAAGAGCTTTATAATCTATATAGACCTTAATTTAAGAGTTATGCTTTTAAGCTTTGTGCGCCACTAGGATAATAATTATACAATAGCCAGCATTTCCTTGTTGTGTACCTTATAGTTACACTTAGCTAGGGCCATTATCTTTAAGAAGAACATAATAGGGTACCACTTGCCATCTAGGTATAGCTATAAGAGAACCCTGACTACTACTCTGTTAGATATATCTGTTTCTAGCATTAATTCTAGGTCTAGGTTATAGTAATAGAGAACTAGGGAGGAGATAAGTTAGTTCTTTAACTGCTTAAAGGCTTCTATATAGTTGTTATTAAAAACAAAAGGCGTGTTGTTCTTAGTTAGTTATATAAAAGGCTTAGCTATAACCCTATAATTACGGATAAACTAATAGTAGAAATTATAAAAGCTAAGAAAGGACTGGATGCCCTTTATAGTATAAGGGGGTTTCTAGTTATAGATTACTTTAACCTTCTTAGGGTTAACTTTAATTCCTTTTATACTAACGATAAACCTAAGGTACTTTATACATTTTACTCCAAATTTATACTTTTTAATATTAACTTATAGGCCTATATTTTATAGCCTCTCTATAACCTTCTTAATATAAGCTTAGTGCTTAAGTTCATTGTTTAAGTATATAAGAATATCGTCTAGGTATACATTGTAGAATTTATTAATGTAATTAAAAAGAACATTATTTATATACCGTTAGTACGTAGCTGGCCTATTTATTAGTTTAAAAGGGAGGACTTTATATTTATAAAAACCGTAATAGGTATAGAATGTTATTAGATCTTCTAATATAGGGTCTATCCTAATTTAGTAGAAAGCTTAGCGGACGTTAGGCTTAGTAAAGATTTTGGCTTGGTTTAGGCGTGTAAGGGTTTTATTAATTAGTGTTATGGAGTAGGCACGAGCTGGAATACAATGTACTAAATAGGGTAGTAATTAAAGAAGGCTACGTACGTGTAACTATGCGTGTTAATACAAAGATATCTGGATGAAGAAGAGTCTTTATATGCTAGGACAAGGTATAAATAGGGGTTGTAGGGGTATATACGTAGGTGTCTTGGGACGAATATGAGCACAGGTTAAGAACGTTAAAACGCGCAGGTACGTAAGAACGGGTAAGTCCCGTAATAGTACCCCCTTCCTTACTTCCAAGCTCCCGCAAGGCGTTGTTGCGTATATAGAAAAAAAAAACCCCCAAACAAGGGGAAATTTTTTTTATTAGCCTTCTCCGCCCTTCTACGTCCTCCGCTGCGTAGGCTCCGCCAGTTTGGTCCTCCTTGCTTAATTATTAGGCCACTGACTTGTTGGGCCTAAAGCATAGCCCAGCCTCTGTTGCTAGCTACGCTACAGTCCTTGCTGCTTGGAGACGCTTTACTAAAGCTTATACGGTCTCCTTCTTGCTTTTAGCAGCTTTACGGCTTTCTTTTTATATCTATATATAGTCCCTTTTTACTAGGCCTTGTCCCTAAGGCCAATAGGCCCCCCTCCCCCCCTAGTCGCGGGTTAGGTTATATATCATATAGGGGTAGGTAGGTCGTGTATCGTATATAGGGTGGGTGGGTAGGTAAATAGATTTCAGTTATATGGTACAGTTGGTGTGGTACGGTGTAGTGTCTTCTTAGTAGGTTCTTGTCGGTATAGTGCAGTATTTGTATTGTAGGCAGGTTCTTGTTAATAGCAGTATGGTGCCAGTGTAGGTTCTGTAAGCGAATCGGCACAGAGCTTATTAGTTTATGTTGTAGGCGTATTAGCACAACGTTATTAGTTTAGGTAGTAGTACAATATAAGCAACAGGGTCGGTCTAAAGAGCTATGCTCTATCTAGCAGGGTACCTAGGGAGCGAGGCTCTACCTAGTCGTGTTCAGGTTGTAGGCTTATTGGCGTGACAGGTTATTAGGGTTCGTAAGCATATTGGTATAAGGCTTATCGGTTCGGCAGCAGTACGGTGCTAGCGATAAGGTTAGTTCGCATGCATATCGGCACAAGGTCTTATTAACAGGTTCGGGCGGTAGTATAGTACTAGCGTAGGGTTGTGCGGCTTAGGATAATCTAAGTATTGGATACGGATGGCTTTGGCGGCAGTAGTACAATACTAGTAATAGGTTTGGGCGGCTTAGGACCATTTAGTATCAGATATAGAAAGCTTTAGCTATAGTGTTAGAAATTAGCGATAAGGTACTAACTAAGCTCTGGACACATTGCGAGGTTAAGCTCTATATGCAATCTATATAGACATTAACCGCATCTACTGTATCACGAATCAATTAATATTCATTGTCTACGTTATCTCTATCATCAAATAGACCCTTAAGATACCTCCGCTGTGACCTTATGACCTTGTAATTCCAACAGGTTATAAGCCTAGGTAGCAACACCTCTCCTAACTTGAAAATCGACCCTAAAAATAACCTTCTCTACCTTAACCTTAACGATACCTACATACAATTACAAGGCTGGTAAAATTATTATTTTTAATGGAGACAACTTTGCAGGCTAGGAGCGCACCTACGAGGTAGCCCTGATTATGTTAGAGGGCTGGGATTTTATTACTAGTATAGAGGACCTAAATTAAGTTAATTTAGCTAATAGAAGAAGAAGACAAGGGGAAGCAAATAAGATTATTTACAATTTAATAGGAGACAACCGTTAGGAAGAGATATATGCGATAATAAAGGCGTACAATATTTAAGGAATGTGGGAAGGAATAAAGAAGTTTAATAAGGCTAATAACAAGGTCTATATCTCTAGACTCCATAGAGAGTTCTATAGCACTATATTTAACCCTATAAAGATGTGAATTATTAAGTTCCTCTAAATACTTAATTGATTTAAGATTAATCTAGCCTTAACGCCTTAAGTACTTACCAATGATGATATTAAAGAGTAGCTTCTCTTGGCCCTCCTAAGCAATGTTATATAGTAGAATGCGAAGACCTGGTGTCTATGAGATAAACGAGACCTTAAGAGCTGTATTACCCTTCTTTAGGAGCAAGAGACTGCTCTCCCTATATAAGTATAAAATGCAGCACTTGTATATAAGAGGAAAGATGAACCTAGGGGGAGAAGAAGAAACTGAGGTCAAGGTTAAATAAGGGGTAGAGGTTGTGCTAGTAGATTCGATTATTCCTTATTACGTCATTGCTATAGCTTGTTATCTTGAGTAACTAAAGAGCTAAGATAACTAGAAAGAGACGAGTGTAGAGTATACTATTAGAAAGGTCACTACTAAAAAGACTGTCCCCTACTTAAGCAATTCTGATTTAATAACGCTAGGAAGATAGATTAAGGTGCTCCTAAAGTAGAGGAAGTAGGGAATATAGCAATAGCTAAAAAAGAATTTAACAGCGATTTAATCTACCTTGACCCTAACCCTAAATATACTATGCTTATAATAACGTCTCTAGCTTGGGCTCTTAACTTAGGTGCAACTAAGCACTTTATTAGTAACCAATTAGACCTAATATACTTGAAGAGATGGAATATGCCATAATAGGTCCACACTGCAAATGGGATTGTTGTCCCTACTATAGGATATAGCTAAGCTTAAATTAGTACCCTAAAGCTAAAATATATCTGGCTTATACTTTTATTTAAGTTAATTAAGCTAATTTTAGTAAGGACTCTCACTTAGGAAGGCTACTTGATTATATTTAACCTAGATAATTAAGCTACTGGCAAGTATAAATTAGGTGCGATATTTAAGGCTATTATAAGGAATAACCTCTATGTACTATAAGAGCATTAGGAAGCATTTAATGTGATAGTAGAAGTATATAATTTACAACCAAATGTTAATAAAATAGATGCTGAGCTATAGCACTGCTGAACTGGATATATAAATTATAGCGACCTATTTAAGTTATAGCACTCCTTACTAGGTATAAAGCTTAAGAAGAGAGTAGTACTAATTAGTAAGAGCATGTGCGAAGCTTATCTAGCTGGAAAGATATAAGAAATACTAAGCAAGAAGACAATTAAGTGTGAGAAGATACCTAGTTGAGGGCTATATCTAGATACTACAGAACGAATTGGTATATTAATTAGAGGTTATAACTACTACCTACTAGCCCTAGACGACGCTATATAGTATACTTAGGTCGTTCCTCTTAAAACCCTCTAAACTAAAGAGGTACTGCTGTATATTAAAGAGATTATTATAAGGGCAGAGAGGTTTACTGGTAATAAAGCTGTATAAATTTAAGCGGACAATGAAAAGGGGGAGTTTGGCTGTAGATTTTAAGACGAACTAAACCCTAGGGTATCAACTTTAAACCTTATCTACTATACAAGCACTTGTATAATAGCGCAATTAAGCGCGTGATCTATATAGTCGACTGTAAGACAAGGTTACTTCTATTTTAAGGAAATATACCAGTTGAACTTTGGTGCTATATAGTTAAGCATACTGTCTAGATTAAGAATTGAGTACCTACCTTAGCACTTCCATTTAATAACGAGCATAGTGGTGCTATTATACCCTATAAGGCATATACCTAATAAGTTCCTGACTTAAAGAATCTAGTTATCTTTAGGTATTACACTAATCTAATTAATACGCTTAAGAAACACCCTAGAAAGTATAATTTAAGAATAAAACCTGACTACGTTTTTATTGGATTAAAAGGGAGTAGTTAATTTAAGATAATAAACCTGTATACCTAAGTAATTAAGCTATTTGGAGATGCTAAAGTGAATAAGTATAGGTTCCCTTATAGAGCACCTTAGGTATAAGCTATGAGATATAGTAACTAAGTGGGCCGCTTAGATTAAGTAAAAAGCCTAGATTAAGATTAAGTGGGATACTTAAATTATACTATAAGCTAAGCCGTAAACTAACCTATACCTCCCTCTACTACCTTAAACGCGCTAATAGAGACTCTAGTTATGAGAACTATGAGTAGGCTAAATAGTAACTAAGTAGGCCGCTCTAATTAAGTAGGAAGCCTAGGTTAAGATTAAGTAGGATGCTTAAATTAAGGTGATGCTAAGGGTGGGACGCCCGTATAAAGCATATTAATATATATTCCTTATATGTAGAGAATAAGGTCTAGAAGGTTACTAAATATAAGGGTTTTTAATAATATGGTGGTTTAGTTAGTAATAGCTATAAAAGCTGTTTACCTGGAAGCTAAGAATACTACCTCTATAGAAGCACCTATAGCACCTTTTAACGCTATTGAGTTAGATTAGGCCTTAAGGGAGGACGCTTCTAGCTAGATAAAAGCTATCTTTGAAGAATTTCTCTCTCTTAAGAGAATGCACACCTATACTATTATAAGGGGGAGGGTACTAGAAGGAAGGTTATTACTCCTAAGTAAGCTAGGTTTAAAGCACAAGTATAATACTAAGGGAGAAGTAATTTGTAAGAAGGCAAGACCATATATTTAGGGAGATAAGTAGACCCCTAATATTAATTATTTTAAGATATTTGCGTCTGTTGTATAATACGACACCTTTAGATTTCTGATGGTAAAGGTGGCAGCTGAAGACCTTAAACTCGACCATATTAATGTTGAAACTGCATTCTTAAACCCGCCGTTGTAAGAATAGATTTATATACAGATTTTTGACCTATTAAGAGACTTTGAACCTAAGCTTAAGGGCGTAAAAGACGTCTACTTAAAGCTAAATAAGTTACTTTATAGCCTAAAGCAGGCACTAAGAGAATGGTTTTAGATGGTTAAGAAGTTCTTTAAGAGTATAGGTTTAAAAGCAGCTAATACTAACCCTAATCTCTTTATAGGAAATGAAGTATATATCTTGCTATTTATTAACGATATGCTAATTATAGGAAAGCGCTAATACCTTAATATTATAAAGACAAGAATCTTAAAAGAATAGAGATGTAAAGACCTAGGTCCTATAGAAGTATTTATAGGCTTCTAAATTAATTAAGACCGTATGAACTGAACCCTTAAGCTATATTAGATGATGTATACTAAGAAGCTACTTAAACGGCTAAAAATGGACAGCTGTAATCTGGCTAAGCTACTAATACTAGCTGGCACTGTTCTAAAAGCGGATATTAAAAGTCCCCTTAAGTATAATAATGTGACGGTGTACCGGCAGATTATTGGCTCTATGATCTACCTCTTAAACTGCACACGTCCTAATACTAGCTATGCTGTTGGTTAGTTAGCTAGGTTTATAGCAGCACTAGGAGAATTGTACTACCGCCTAAGTAAGCAGCTGCTGCGATATCTAAACGGCACTCTTAAAACCGGAATTACCTACTTAAATCAAGTAGTTTACCTTCCTCTATGCAAGCTTACGTTGACTGATCTACCTACTGGCTATAGCATCTTTACTGACGCCATGTGGGGAACAGAACACGATCGGATATTATTCCAGGGCATAGCAGTTATACGCTATGGGGGAGCTGTGATCTGGATGGCTTAAAGGTAGAAGTCGACGGCACTGAGCTCAATGGAAGTAGAGATCATGGCAGCATTAGAAGGAGCAAGGTCAGCAGTATGGCTTAAGAAGCTGACGAGAGATCTAGGGGAGAGAGACGACGACGACGACCCCTTTATCCCTACGCTCTATTGCGACAATAAGAGCACGGTTGACCTGTTGTATGACATAAAGCACCACTAGAAAGCCAAGCATATCGAGACTCGATACCTCTTCGTACAAAACAACATGGTTCAGAAAGGTTGACTTGAAGTGGTACATATACCAGGTAAAGATCAACCTGGAGATATGCTCACAAAACAGCTACCGATTGACCAATTTACGAAGCACTGTGTAACGCTAGGAATTGGTAACTGACAGACAGTAACGGACGGAGACGGAGCAAGTTACGGAGGTTTTTCGCCTACTAGGTTTTCCTTCTGTACGTAGGCCGAATGGCGCTTGCAAAGTATTTGGGAATAGCTTCATAATTGCCTATTTGGGACAGACGAGGAGAGCGTCGTCAGCATGGGGAAGTGTTAGAAATTAGCGATGAGGTGCTGACTAAGCTCTGGACACATTGCGAGGTCAAGCTCTGCATGCAATCTACATAGACATTAACTGTATCTACTGCATCACGAATCAATTAATATTCATCGTCTGCGTTATCTCTATCATCAAATAGACCCTCGAGACACCTCCGCTGTGACCTTATGACCTTGTAATTCCAACATACAGGTTCAGACGGTAGCAGTATAGCGCTAGCAACGGGGTCGTCTCGTAGGCGTATCAGCACGAGGCTTGTCAGTTCGGGTGGCAGTACGGTGCTAGCGCAGGTTTAAGGTCCGTATGTAAATCGGCGCGGAATCTTATTAACTAGTTTAGAACCCTGGCGTCCTAGTCTACCTGCAGCCAGTAGCTCCTATTCCTACCCTATAGGCATAGAAAGGCATGCTCCGCAACTAGTAGCCCATAGGGCCGCTAGGTGTAAAAAGGGATCCAGATATAGTATTATGGAGTAGGCACGAGCTGGAATACAATGTACTAAACAGGGTAGTAATTGAAGAAGGCTACGTATGTGTAACTATGCGTGTTAATACAAAGACATCTAGATAAAGAAGAGTCTTTGTGTGCCAGGACAAGGTATAAATAGGGATTGTAGGGGTATGTGCGTAGGTGTCTCGGGACGAACGTAAGCACAGGTTAAGAACGTTAAAACGCGCAGGGATGTGAGAACGGGTGAGTCCCGTGACAATTAGGGGGAGAGAGTAATAGTCTTTTTAAGTAATAGCGTTTAGTTTTTAATAGTTAATATAGAAGTAAAGGCCTTTATTAAGCTTTTTTATAAATAGAATAGGGGAAGTAAAAGGAGCCTAACTTGGCTTAATAAACCCTTTATAGAGGTTATTAACTAAATACTGCTTTATTGCTTTTAGTTCCTCTATAATTTACTAGTAAAGGGGGCTATAGCCTAGAGAGTTATTAGCCTCTAATTAAATCCTATAATTATAGGTTTGGTAGTGGGATAGTATATCTAAAGCTGCTTTTAAGAACGCGTCTTTATAGTCTAAGAGGTAAGTAGGGAGAAGGCGCTTAACTAGCTCCTTATTAGTTTCCTCTACTAGCCCTTCTTCCTTCTTATTAATAATCTAGTTAATTTTATATAAGCTAGTTATAAAGACCTTATTATCCTTTTAATATATATTAAAGTGGAAACCTATAGTACTAATTGCCGCAATATCTAGTAGAGGGAGGTTGTGTAATAGTAGTGGTGTCTATAGCCCTAGGTGCCTTTAACGTATTAGCGCTATCCTTACTCCCTTTAGCTCTTATTATATCTTCTAAAGATTATCCTTTATATCATATTAGTACGTCCTCTTCTATATTAGCTGGGTCTCTATAATTTAGAAGTCGCCTATATTACTATCTGTTCTACTTCTATAAGTAGAGTCCTTCTTAACTATAGTACTTTAGGGGAGTATTATTGTTAGTATAGAGTTCCTACTAGCCTTATGGCAGGTATCTTCTTAGGTAAAGGCTAGGTCGCAGTCCCTAATATTCTACTAATAGATAGGGTCAGCCTTTGCAGCTAGTGTCTTATAGTTAGTCCAAATTTCTCTAATAAAGGAAGGTAGTTTTAGTTTATTCTCCGGCCGGATAAACTGTCTTTATTAAATGTTCAACCAAATATTAAAGTAGGACATTTATTTTCAGCCAAGGATAATATTATAGGAGCCTAGGTCTAGGATATAAAAGGGAATACTATACTGGCGTTGTCCATTAATAGAGATATATAGCTTTAAGATATAGGTAACCGGCTTACTGGCTTAACTATTATAGCCTTTTACTTAAATAGGCTTCTCTAGTTAGGTGGCATTTATATTTAAGGGGTCGTTCGGTTGCAAAAGCGTCAGATTAAATCTGAACTGAAAGTCCGGCAGAACGAACGCGTTCCTTCCCGATATGACACGCGTCTGTGGCTCTACGGGTTGCACGGACGTGTGCAATCTGAAGCCTTCAGATTCAACTGAGGAGCTCAAAGCTCCTTATTTAAACTAACGCCAAGACCTCAGTTCAGATTCTGTATGCGGTAAAGTTGCCAACTTTTTAGTAACTTTTAGCGTGTTTTTTGGGCGGTCAGAGGAACATCAAAAATTTATGGCTAAAGTCAAGTTGAACTGGAATTCAACCGAACAGTCGCCTCAGAATTAGATTGGAGCTCCAGATCAACTCCATTCTGAAGCCCTCATTCTGATCTGAACTTGCAACCGAACGACCCCTAAGAACTTAGTAATATTATTTATATAAGCAGTGTTTATAAAGGTAAAGCTATTTACTCTAGTGTTAATAAGGGCAGTTATATTAACTCTATATCCATTTTAAAATACTATATATAAAACTATAAAGTGTTTTCTACCTATTAGCTAACTTAAATTAATCTCCTTTAGATTAATGGGATACCCTAGGGGGGAGTTTTTCCCTAGGGTTCTTCTTTTCCTAACTTGTTAAATATTTCTTCTTCCTTTATTTTCTTAATATTACCTATATCTTTTAGCTCTAGGCAGGACAAGGTAAAGTAGCCGTCCTTTCCACAATTAAAGCACGTAACTGTAGTAGGGTTAATTAGAGTGTTGCAATAAGTATTGGTTAAAGGTATTATATATAGTGGGTTAGGCAAGGCTTATAGGTAGGTAGTTATAACCGCTCTTAGTATAAGAGCAGTTGTGATTTATCTTCCAATGCTAGCTCCCGTAGGCGTGGCGGATAGGTTATAGTTGCTATAGGGCTGCTTTAGTTAATTAGAATGAATATTAATTTATTTTAGTTCTAAATTTAGTAACAAACATTAGGCTATAAGTCTTTGGTAAGTTAGTAGGTCATTTAAGGCTACCACAATCTTCTCTTATAGTTAGACTATTAGCTTATTATATAGGTCTAAACAGTAGTTCTTAGGGGGAACCTAGCCTTTACCTATTAGGTATAAGAATTAAGTTTAGAACTTAGTAAAGAATTAGTTCAATTTTATTATTAGGCAATTATAGTTATAATAGGCATCCCGTACTTTATTTGGATTAATATAAATAGCAGCTAGATGCTATATTATCTTATTAATAGATATAAACTAAATAGGTAACTTATTCTTAAACTTGGCCTAAAGGTATTACTAGGCGTCCCTAATGGTTTAACTAAAGAGGTAAAGCATTTTAGCTTTTTTAAAGGGGAAATAGTTATAGTTAATATAAAGCTTTCCTTATACCTAGATTCTCTAGTTTTTAAAGGTTAGGTCTATACTGTTTAATAATAGTAGGGGGTTAGGGAGCTTAACGGACTTTAATTGCTTTGTTATTATGTCTATACTCTCTAGTATATTACATTTAGTTAAGTAAATAGGTTAACTAAGGCTTTGTAAAGGGGAGGCTGGGCTATTTTATAAGGTAGTAAGGCTTTTCAGGATCTCCTTTAAAGGCTCTTATATACTTTAGGCTTAAAGACAATTAACCTTTTAATTGGCTGCAAGGGCATAAATCTGCTTATATACATCTGTAATATTATTATTATCTTTAATTTCTAATCCTAATTAGATCTCGTATTCCTCTTAGGTAGAGGCAGGTCTTTTAAATAAGCTTACTTTAGGTGCCATTGTCAGCTTCCTAAGGTTTATTATAATTATATAATTGTTACGGACGCTTTAAGTACAATATTACAATTATTTGGAGAGAAGTTAGAGGAAGCTAGTTAGTTAATAAAAGCACAGCCCAGAATGGATCCGGTAGAACCGTGTGACAAGAAATGGTAACTGAGGTTACGTAATATAATCTGTGTAATCTATAAGATCTATAAGATCTATAATAGAGCGAATAAAGCAGATAGAGTAGGCAGAGCAAGGACTTTCTTAGGAGTATAGATGTGTATTTAAAGGACCACAGTCCCCACCTAGATAGTTCTTTCCTTATAGTAAATCTTAGAATATAATTAGAGTTAATCTGTTAGGCAACCACTCTATTAGTTGTTATTTGTACTTATTATATTATTAACATCCTATTTACCTACACACCTAGCCTATTAATAAGTCTATCAAGGTGTTTCCCACAAGGCTTTATTACACATTTACTACCTAGTTATAGTATTAACAAAGTCAAACAGTATGCCACCAAAAGCACCAGTTATAACGCCATCTACGGCAGCTACGACCTTAGGGTTAGGAGGAGACACCAGTATAAGAGATACTGATTCGTAGCTAGTTACGGTAGGTTAGTTATAGGAAATAGTTAATTAGTTAACAGATAACAATTAAGTACTTAAAGATTAAATTAATGGAATTAGAGCAGCTAAGGTTAAGTTACCCTTAATTAAACGATTCTTAGGGGAGAAGTTAAAACTTAAAGGGTTCCTTATATAAATGCACTTTAAGGTCATGTAAGAAGGGGCGAAGTTAGTAACACTTGTGGACCGAGTAGTATATATAGGACTATTCTTAACCAGAAGAGCACTTAAGTGGTTAAACTTTACCTTACCAAAATCTAGACAAACGGAATAATAACAATTAACTAAGAAGTACGGTTTATGTTTACTAACTATAACAGGTTTACGGAAAGGCTTATATAGATGTTTAGAGACCTAGAAGTAACAACTATAGTAAAGAGAAAGCTTTAGAACCTAGTATAACGCACTTTAGTAATTAAGTATATAACGTAGTTTTAGATACTTATAATATAGGTTAAGTGGAATAATAAGGCGCTTATGGCATAGTATAAATAGGGACTTAAGGCTAAAGTCCAGGACGTAATTATTTTAATAGAAGATGCGGAAACTCTAAGGGAGTTAATAAATTAGTTAATTAAGATTAATAATAGGATCTATTAAAGGGAACAAGCCAAGAAAGGGTAAGATAGAGTTTTATAGTTATATAAGGCGCAGGGCACGCATTAATAAATATAGAGTTATAAACTATGGAACGGTAGGCTAGAGCTAATAGACTTAAGCGGCACTAAAGAATCTAAGAAATGGAATAAGAAACTATAGAAACCTAAAGGTTAAGGATTAAGTAATTACAGGACTAAGGAGCAAAGGCTAAGCCAGGGATCTTAGTAACAGAAGATATTTAGGCGAACTCTATAATAAGAAGAATAGTTTAAAAAAGGAGCTTGTATAAATTATAGAAAACAGAGCTATTTCGCCAGAGACTATAGAGGTGGTTAGAGTAGCTACGCGGTAAAGGGCACTAGGTTATTAGAGTATGATAATGCGGATATAGGGATGTTGCGTAGGACTAAGGAGTGTTCCATTAGACACTTTATGTTTTATTATAATAACGCATGCTAAATTTATAAGGACGCTAAGTATGGCGTAAGCTATTAGCTATAGGAGCTAGAGTTAAAAAAACTTAAAGGAACTAGAGAGTTAGACGAAGAATAAAATTAACTCTATAAGCTGGATTAAGATATTATAATAACATACAGATAAAGATTAGTAATAATAACAATGGAGTTGGAGTACTTATTAATTAGCAGCGATAAGGAAGAAAAAGAGGCTATCTGGGGGCACTTAAACCTTAATAACGTAATAGAAGTAGAGACTGAGACTACTATAGAACGCGGTTTAGTAACGGGTATTATAATACTATTAGATACGGCATCTATCGCTTTAAAAGACGGAAGGAGTAGTACCTAAAGGAGATTAAGTAAATAGACAACTGCTAGTGCCAGCTTACTACTTAATAAAGGCAAAAGGCTAAAGGCTTAAGATTCTTAAGATAAGATAAGAGATACTTAAAGTTCTTAAAACGAGATAAGATATACCTAAGAACCTATAACGGACGAAAACTAATAGGAAAGGGTAGTAGCTTAGTTTAAAAATAAACAAATAAGTATAGGATAAAGATTCCTAGGGAGCCAAGATTTTAAAGAATAAATAAGGTTTATAGCAATTTTAGGTAAATGTAGTATTTAGCTTAAAGGTTAAAAAGTTAATATAGTAATTAAGAAGCAAGACGACTTTAAGGATCCCTTTAGAAGAAGAAAACTAAAAGAAAGTATAGATAAGTTTAGACAACAAATTATTATATGGCAAGAACAGAAGCTAGACCAGAGATTAGCTATACTAGGATATATAAGGGATAGAGCACCTATATAAAAAGTTATAAATAGGCCGAGGGTAGAAATGCTAAGAGCTAAGTGGTTAGATAAACTAGAATAAGAAGAGGATTTAGGGATTCTAACTAGATTCGCAGAACAACATACTAAAGGTTATAACAATGCAGCAATAAAGAGATACTTCCTTGTAGATAGGTTGTATATACTTACTAAGCTATACTAAAAGTGGTATAAGCAAAGAGGGAACGATAAGTGGGAAGATTTTTATATGTGGCTGGATGAGAAAGTTATACTAGACTAAGCAATATCTAAGAAGCAGATAAGCTACATAAAAGGGGCGTTAGTTATAACGTTAAAGAACCTAGAGAAACAGGCCATAGACTGGAGAGAAATAATATAGGTATTAGTACCAGCAAATAATATGGTAATGTTTAGGTTAACGCGGGAAAGGTTTAAACTAAAGAATAAAGACAAGCTAAGAGTTAATCTAAAGCACCTAGCGCATTATATATTAGCATGGATAGCATATGTGGATAATATATATAATATGTATAGGATACCTAAAGAAAAACATTGTAAGTATTTAATAAGGATATATTGGATAATAGATAAAAAGCAATATAGAGACGCTAAGTATATGTATGGTTAGTACCTAGTAGAAGTTTAGGAGTTAGGCAACTTAATACTTTAACCTAAAAGATTTCTTACAAAAGAATGCCTAAATAGATAATAGTAGTGGAAGTGCCTAGAGAATACGTATTTATAGCATATTAAGAAAAAGAAGTGAACTAAGTATTGGCTATAGAGGGACTAAGTATAGTTAAGGTTAAATAGCTAATAGTTAGGAAAAGTGGAGGCCTATAGAACCAGAGGGAGCTAGTAGTAGAGCCTTAGACCCTTAAAGGAATTATAGGACAACACCTAAATTTATAAGTTAGTTGGTAAGGACAAAAGTTTAAAGCGTTAGTAGATAGTGGAGCAATAAGGAACCATATGTTACCAATAGTAGTTAAAAGAATAGGGTTACCATACTGATAGAAAGAATATTTATACCTGTTAATAATAATTTTAGAAGATCTAATAACCTATGGAGGAGGCATTATTAATCTTAAAATAGGACCTATTTAGTTAACCATTAAAGGAAGACCAGTTAAGATGTCTTTTAACATCCTACTATTGGGAAAGGATAAGGCAATATTAGGAATGCCCTAGTTATAGGAGTATAATCTAAAGATTAATTGGGTTACGGGTTAGGTTAATATTAAAGATATATAATGACGCAGAATGTGATAACAAACTAAGATAGTATAGTACTAAGTTAGAGCGATATACGAAGAAACGGAGTAAGGCTTAAGTTACGTACTAAAGAGATACTATAAGTATAGTAAAAGGCTATGGAGCCCAGAAAGTAAAAAGCTGTTAGAGTATATAGCATAGGACTATAAAATAAAATTAGAACCTGGAATAAGCCTAAAGTTCTTTCTAGTCTATAAGCTTACTAAAACTAAGTTAGTAGCGCTTAAAGAGTTTGTCTAAGAAAACCTATAAAAGGGGTATATTAAACCATTATAGTTATTAGTGGGGTATCCAGTATTGTTTATCCTAAAGAAAAATAGAAAACTTAGGATGTGTATTAACTATAGACAGTTAAACAGCATTATAAGAAAGGATAGGTATTCTTTACCCTTAATTAGTAAAATCTAAGATAGGATAGGTAATGCGTAAATCTTTACAAAAATAGATCTAAGGTGGGTGTACCATTAGATTAGGATTAAGGAAGAAAATAAATAAAAGGTAGTTTTTAGGTTAAAGGAAGGACTATATAAGCCATTAATTATGTAGTTTGGACTTATAAATATACTGGTAACGTTTTAGAAAAGAATTAATAGTATATTAAGAGAATACCTTAATAAGTTTATTATGGTATACCTTAATAATATTATTATCTACTTAGCGAATAAGGAGGAACATGGAGAATATATTAAGTGGGTTTTAAAGAGACTATAAGAAGAAAAGATGCTAGTAGCAATTAAGAAATGCAAGTTCTTTACTAGGAAGACTAATTTTGTTAGATTTATTATTAAATTAAGTAAGATTAGTATGGGCCTAAAGAAAGTTAAAGCTATAGTAAGTTGGCAGGAACTAGAGAACGTTACGCAGTTAATATTATTTCTAGGGGTTTGCAACTACTATAGGAGGTTTATAGTATAGTAGTTAAAGAATATTAAGCCGTTTATAAGACTTATAAAAAAGGAGGAACTGTGGATATAGAATAGCGAGTAAAAGAAACTATTTAGCGAACTTAAGGAGTTGTTTACCTAGGATCTAATCTTTAAGATTTACTAACTAAAGTTAGACATAGTTGTGGAAATAGACGTATTAGATTTTATATTAGGAGCATACCTACTACAGAAGCGTTTAGATGGATGGCACCTAGTAGTATACTATAGTTGAAAAATAACACCACTAGAACTAAACTATAATATCTATAACAAGGAGTTATTAGGTATAGTTATAATACTTAAGGAATAGAGAGTATTCTTACAAGGCATAGAGAAACCGTTTATAGTTAAAATGGATTATAAGAACCTAACGGGGTTCTTAACAACAAAAGAGCTTAATTGCAGATAAGTTAGGTAGGCGGAAATGCTTACTATTACGAAGTTCGTGTAGAGCAGTTCATTGATGAAATGGGTTGATTGATTGATGATCTTGACTTGATCGTTAATTGATGTCTAATGTCTTGACCTGGGGCCCCTGGGGCTCTATGAAGAGATTTACAATGCACGTGTCCCACGCCTTAGAGAATACAGATTATCTGACACTTACAGAGTACTATTTTAAGATTTAGTATACTAAGGGTACTAAGAATGCGAGAGTAGATATACTTAGTAGGAAGGCAAAGTTGCAGAATAAAGAAAAGCCGTTAGGCGCAATATTACGTAAAGATAAAGACGGATTAATTAGGTATAATTATCCTAAGATTATAGCAACCTAAGAAGAAAGTTAGATCTATAAGATACTAAAAAGTATATGGGTATAAAAGATCCAAGAGGCATAAGGCAAGGATTTAGACTTAGAGTAGTATAAGCACTAAGAGGCTATATATGTGCCAAAGGCAGTTGCAAAGGAGTTTATTAGTAAATTTCATAAGGGAATGACTTAAGGACACAACGGAGCTATAGGCTTAGTGTTAAGACTTTAAGAGGAGTACGTTATTTAGGGAATTTGGGGACTAGTAAGGCAAGTTATAAAAGAATATTTAGATTACTAGAGGAATAAACTAATAAGGTATAAGCCGTATGGAGGGCTATAACCTATTAAAATACTAGAGAGACCATGGGAGGTTATATTATGGGACTTTATTATAAAGCTACTAAAGTTAAAGGACCCTATTACTAGATAGGATTATAACGCAATTCTTATAATAGTAGACAAGTTAAATAAGTAGGGCTATTTTATAGTATGCACAGAAGAAATCTTAGCAGAGGATATGGCTAGAATCTATATTAAAGAAGTGTTTGTAAAACACGGAGTACTAATAAAGATTATATTAGATAGAGATCTAAGATTTATAGTAGCATTCCAGGAGGTATTCTTAGCCAAATAAGGGGTTTAAGTAGCAACGTTAATAGTATATTACCTATAGACAGATAGTTAAACAGAGAAACTAAACCAAACGTTGGAACAGTACTTAAGGTATTATGTTAATCACGTATAAAACAATTAGGTATTGTTACTACTAGTTATACAGTTCGTATATAATGCAACACTATAGGAAGGGATAGGCACATTACCTTTTAAGGCGAATTATGGATATAAGCCAAGAATATCGCTATCGCTATAATAAGTAAAGAAAATAAGTAGCATAGCTAAATAAAAAATGGAAAACTTAATAAATCTTTATATATACCTTAAGGAAACAGCGAAACTAGTATAAGAAAGAATAAAAAGATACTATAATGCTAAGAGATCTAAGGGACCAGATCTTAAGGAGGGAGATAAAGTGTGGCTACTATACAAAAATTTTAAAAGCCGACGACCAAGTAAAAAGTTAGATTACGTTAGACTAGGACCGTTTATAGTTAAAGTAAAGATCTTAGAAGTTACATATAGACTTAATTTACTAGAAATAATGAAGATCTACCCTATGCAATATGTTGCAATGCTAGAGCCAGCATATAGGAATGTTAAACTACTAGTCTATAAGGTAGATATGTATAGAGGTTAAGAGGAAGATAAATGGGAAGTTTTAAAGGTTATTAGTTATGAGGACGTTAATAACAAAACATAGTATAAGGTTAAGTGGATAGGCTATAATAAGACTACCTAGGAGCTACTAAACAACTTAAAGAACGCTATAAGGTATAGGAGTATTAGAGGAGAATAGGTTAGGCAGTAATAACAAGGAAGGATTATTAAAGAACAAGTTACCTAAGGGGGACCCAAGAGGAGCACCTACTAATATATTTAGAGTTATTTCCCTCTCTATTAGAAGAGAATCCGTTCTTTTATTGCCAAGTTCCTAAAGGCCTTATTCTACAAGCTTCTACTCCTTAGAACGCACCTTCTTACGCACCTTCCTAAGATGGATTAATCAAGCGGACGCAGCAAGACGAGAGTTAAGGGCACGCTGTTAAGCGGCAGTAGCCTCTTGCTTAGTATCGTGGAAATAATAAAGTTTAGCTAGCGTTACTAAGAGCTTGTTATTAAGCTTTATAGCAGCAGATTAAACCTAGAACCCTAGCAGCAATTAACGAGGGTACTTAAAGACTATTAAGAGTAATAGGACGCGCATACTTAGCGTTAGAAACTAAGCGAACATTACAGGACAACTAAATATTTGCTTTAGTGCACTCTAAATAGGAAGAGGGTTGCTAAGATAAAGGACTTACTAACGTAACGTAAACTAACCCCTCTTTTACACAACGAGAATATGGAGATGGTATTATCTTACTAAGAGATAGTATAGCAGTAACGGTATAAGACCGACAAACTGTAGAAGAAGAAGAAGGAGCTTTAGGTATAATAAGCAACAATATTAACCAAATTAATTAAGCGGATATTATACCTCTAGTAAACAATTTAGGGATATTAGGAATTTTTAAGGACGAAGATAAAGAGGAGGGAGATAGTGTTACGGACGCTTTAAGTATAATATTATAACTACTTGGAGAGGAGTTAGAGGAAGCTAGTTGGTTAATAAGAGCACGGTCTAGAATGGATCCGGTAGAACTATATGACGAGGAATAGTAACTAAGGTTATGTGATATTATCTGTATAATCTATATAATCTGTAAGATCTGTAACAGAGTAAATAGAGTAGATAGAGTAGGCGGAGCAAGGACTTTCTTAGGAGTACGGATGTGTATTTAAAGGACCACAGTCCCTACCTAGATAGTTCTTTCCTTATAGTAAATCTCAGAATATAATTAGAGTTAATTTATTAGGCAACCACTTCACCAGTTGTTATTTGTACTTGTTATATTGTTAACTTCCTGTTTACCTATATACCTAGCCTATTAATAAGTCCACCGTGGTGTTTCCTATAAGGCTTCGTTACAATAATTTGGTTTTAATTCTGGGGTTCTTTTAGGGATATAGGTTAAGTATAGTCTGGCCTATAAAGTAAGATATTGTCAGGGCCTTCTTAGGCATAGTAGTGTAAGTTTTTTTAATGTCTAAGTATAATATATTAACGCGTTGTTATAGACAAAGGTCTTCTTTTTAGGGTGGGGTATTATTAAGGCCTTCTCAGGCAATGTAGGGTAAGCTTAGTATAATATAATAGGCTTGTATAAATACTTCTAAACCAAAGCTTGTAGATTGCTACTGTATAAGAATACTAAGCTAAGGAGAAGAAGGAGAAAAAGACTATTAGTAACTAATAAGATATAAGGGGTTGCTAAGGCGCTAGTAGTAGGTAAGCTAATAGCGATTTTCCATCCCGGGGATGGAAAATCCTAATTAGTTAGCTCTATAAGTAGTACTGGCAGAATATGGCACAATTTGGTAGATTGCCTAGGTGACGCGCTCTAGCACCGTCATACTATTAGCTATTTTTATATTGCTTACGGTCGGGTTTAAAGGGTTTCTAGTTTTATACTGCTTAATATATACCTTAATTTAATAAAGGTCTTAATTAATAGCTAAGTACTAGTCTATTAGTTCCTTTAGCGTCTATATAGTAGTAAAGACTAACAGTATAGCTTGCTATAGGTCTAAGGTAAGCTTATTAAATAGGTCTAGTAGTAAATCTTTTTAGAGGATTTAGGCCTAGCTGGCTAAGTATAAAAATGGGTCTAGAAGGCCGAAAAGGTCTCCGTTATTTTTATATTTAGGCCTTTATAATTAAGGTAGGCGTTTTATACCTTAAAGGAGTTCTTATAAATAAAGGATAAGTAGTTAATTATTTCTTCTTTAAAGATAAAAGGGTTTGCTAAGTTCTTAATATATCGCGGACGTATGTACATTTAGGTATACCTACTAGTATGGCTAAAAATATAGGCTATTCTAGCTTAAGGAGTATAAAAGTAGTCTATATTAACTTTAAGCTTATCCTATAATTAGAGCTTCTAGTTATTAAAAGTAGAATTAGTTCTATCTATAAGTAATAGGGGGTCTACAACCTTTATAGACCGCGACGGTATTATATAGGCCTTAAAGGATTTACTAAGGCGCTAGTATAGGGCCTATAGGACTATTATAAGTCTCTAGGTATCTAATAATAACTTATTATTAGATATAGGGGTATGTCTAGCTTTAAGCAGCTCTTATAGTTGTTTAATTTTAGTATTAGCTGCTATAAGCTCTGCCTAGGGGTTTAAGATAGTAATTCTTTTACTATTAGAGGTATTTAAGGGTTCTATAGCGGCTTTGCCGGCTACTATATTTCTTAGTATAGTGGTAAGGGTATTAAGTAATTCTAGGTAATTTCTTTAGGAGTTCTAGTCTATGCGTGTCTAGTTTTTAAGGTTCTTTTTATATTCCTTTTATATTTTTAGGGTTCTATTCTGTCCTTATAGTCCTAGTAATATCCTTTAAGTCCTATTCTATATCCTTGTTCTATTCTTAGGTTATAGATATATTTAAATTCCTTTTTAGGAAGAAAGAGTAGTATAAGCTTTAGATAATGTTAGCGACTTAGTTAATTAAGGTATAAGTATAGCAAGCAAGACGTATACAAGCCTATATAATTAGACTGTTTATAAACGAGGATCTAAAGCTAGAAAAAGAAAAGGAGAATAAGAGTAGCGCTAGTTAAAGTAGGGTTCTTTTATACAGTCCTTTAGTTATATAACTACAAGTTCTATTAAGTTCTACCAGCTAAGTTCTACCGTTTTGTATTAAAGTTATAACATATACCTGGCCCTAGTAAGTTCGTAAGTATAATTATAACATATCCCGCCCCTACGTCGCTATACAGCTAAAAAATATTAAATACTTATAAACTTATTGTAAGCGCGGCGGGATCTAATACATATACTCTTATACTTAATAGGCTAAAATACTCTACTAATTTTTCTTTATAATTATATACCGCCCTAATAAATAAAATTCTAAGGCTAATACTTTTACTTAGAGAGAATAGGATATAGAACTATAAGATAAGCTAAAGGCTTAATACTAGATATATGCCCTCCTTTATCCTAAATAGCTTAACCTATATATTTATAAGAAACTAAGCTCTAAATAGAATAATAATTATTTATTGCTTAACGTCCGATTTAGATCCCTATTAGGCCTACATGGACTACTCCTTATTTACATATAGGGAGAAAACTCTATTTAAGAAAACCCTATAATCCATTTCCCCGCCTTTTAGGACTTGCCCATTTAACGCCTATAAGTTACCTATGGTGCTCTACTACCTTACTTTTTAACGTTCTTAGGAACTACTGCTGCCGTAATAAGCCTACAGACGCACTAGTATCGCAAACTTTACTCTACTACTGTAGAGTTAACAGGGGGCGCCTAATACTTGCCCCTTTATCTTCTATTACCATTTCCTTTATAACCCAGAACTGGTTTAGTATATTTTAGCTAATAAGCCACTGGGTAACCGCCTTAAGACCTTTTTATATTAAGAGCAGTGTATTATAGTTCTCTATGCCAGCTACTAAGAGTATTATTTCTTGGTTAGTACGTAAGGGGCATAGCAGTATTATATGTTTTAGTATTTGCCTTAGCTAGCTACATTTGCATCTATCACGGAGTGAGTATGAGTGACGATAATATGTAGCAAAGTAGATATTATTAAGCTACGTACATAAACTGTGTAGTAAAGTCAAGACGTTGCGTAAGGAAAGAAGGTAAGAAAACGGGAAGAAAGGGTATATATTGTTAGTTTGGTTGCTTAGTCAACCTATGCACAGGACAGAATAGGACTTAAGTAATAGTCCTGGCAGAACTTGGCAGGATTCGTTGGACTTGGCAAAATATAGCAGAATGCGGCAGACTGCCGCCAGATTGCCGTAGATTGCTATTAGATTGCTATGTTGTGGTCAGTTTCTTCTTATTAAGTTAGTGGAAACAGGTAGACATATATAAGGTGTCACGGAGGTGTCCCGTAATAGTACCCCCCCCTTTAAACTTAAGCTTTTGCAAGATAGGGCTATGGTAGTTCTAGGTAGAGTTCGTGAAAGTCTTCTATAGCTTGTGTAAGTCCTATAGAGTTAATAGGTTCCCATAAGGACTCGGTAAAGCCTCTCCATTTTATAAGGTATATATATTTACATTTCCGTTTATCATACTTAATATCATCAATTCTTTTAATAAAATACTTATCTTTACCATCCACTTTAACTAGTAGAGGAGGGTCCTAGATCTATTTAGGTAGGGCGTTTAATATAGGGGCAGTAGGGCGGAGGACTGACGTATAGAATATAGGGTGGATTTTAACCATATCAGGGAGCTTCAGTTGGTAGGCATAAGGAGAGACAACCTTTTTAACCTTATAAGGGCCAGCGTTCTTCCAATTAAGTTTCTTAATAGGTTATTTTGTATTCAGATTTCTTATATCTAGCCAGACAAAGTTACTAATTTGGTAAACCAGTACTGGGGTTCGATTCTTATTTGCTGCGGCTTTATAAACTAATTGGGCCCATGTTATTTTATTAGTAAGGAACTCTTATAGTTCTTCCATCTTCTTTATAAATTTATTTGCTTCTGTAACTTATAAGGCCTAATAAGCAGGGCGAGGAACATTACTAAAGGGTTTAAAACCCATTTATAGATACTAGCCATAGTTGGCCAGGAGTAGGGAGACCTTTATGGTTTCCAAGACGGAGTTATTTATAGTAAACTTAGCAAATGTAAGCCAGTCCATCCAGTTGTCCTATAGGTATAACGTGTATATCCAAATATATTATTCTATTATAGCATTTACACATTCTATTTAACCATCCGTTTTTAGGTAGTATACTATAGATAATAGTGCTTTAATACGGAGTTAGGTAGTCAGTCCTTTCTAAAACGTAGAGACAAACTAGCTACCTCTATTAGAAATAATTATTTTAGGGAGTCTATAGAGTTTCTATATGTGATCCAGGAATAGTTAGGCAATAGTAGGTGTTAATATATTAGGAGAGGCAATTAAGTGTCTTATTTTAGATAGTTGGTCTATAACTACCATAATATTTATATAGCCTTTGCTTATGGGGAGCTTAACAACAAAGTTAATTAAGATATCCTTCTATCTTCGGTCCAAAACAGGCAGTGGCTTTAAAAAGCCGTTATACGTCTTATGCGAAGCTTTAGCTTATTAGTAGGTGTAGCAGCTAGAGACATACCTTCGTGTTATATCGTGCATATTTAGCCAGTAGTACTCCCATTAGAGTAGTTCCAGGGTTTTTCCTTAGCCTAGGTGGCCGGCTACTAGTAGGTCGTATACGTATTTAAGGAGCTTAAGCTTAAGTTTATTATAATTAGGGACAACTAGGCAGTTCTAGTAGTACAAGCGGTTTCTACAGGCTTCACATTTACTTAGAGAAATCTTTTTAGAGCATCTAAGGCCATCTTGCATTAGCTTAAGCGTCTCTTAGATAAATTTATTATTTGGGTATTTATTAATTATAATCTGTTCAATTAATTAATTAGTTATTTCAAGGACGTGTACTGTAAGATCTTTAGTAGGAGGGTTAAATAATTCAGGGCGAAGCAGGGTCTGATTTCGGTAAGAGCGCGCTTCTTTTAGTGCTGGCGCGTCTTATAAGCATTAGGTTAGGGCATTAGGCTTCTAACCTTAAACGCCTAGGCAGTATATAATAGAGAATTAGAAACGGGACAGATATTCTAACCAGCGGGCCTAACGGTGACTTAGCTGCTTTATGGTTATAAAATATTGCAGGTTCTTATAATTGCTAAGAACCTTAATTAGAAATCCGGCGCCTTCTAGTTTAGGTCGCCATTACTTAAAGTATTAAATAATAGCTAGCAGTTCCTTATCGTAGATCTTATAATTACATTTAGCTAGACTTAGTCGTTTTAAGAAGTATGCTATAGGGTATAATACTCCTTCCTTATTATATTAAGATAGAATGCCTCTAGTATCATAATCAGATAAGTCAGCTTCTATAACACTCATTTAATCTAGGTTAAAGTGTTAGAGCACAGGTGCAGTAGTAAATATAACTTTTAGATAAGCAAAGGCTTTCTTACATTCCTTACTAAGGATAAAGGCTTTATCCTTTTAGGTTAAGGCCATAAGGGGTAAAACCAAGGCGGAGAAATTATCAATAAATTATTAGTAGAAGTTGGCGAAGCCTATAAAGGCCCTTATATCCTTAATATTCTTAGGTTCTTACCAGTTTATAATTGCTTTAACTTTCTTAGGGTCCATTTATACACCATCTATAGAAATAATAAGTCTAAGGTATAGGACTTCTGTTTTGCGGAACTCGTATTTATCTATATCTAATTATAGGCCGGCTCCGCGCAAGGCTTGCAGGACCAGTTCAATATATTTTTAATATTTAGCCAGACTATTGCTATATATTAAGATGTTATTAATATAAGCGGTACAAAAGACGTCTAGGTATAGGCGTAGGGTATTATTTATAAAGTGTTGGAATGAACTTAGGGCATTTATAAGGCCAAATAGCATTACCAAGTACTTAAATAATCCGTATTAAGTACAAAATACAGTAAGCCATTTATCTCCTTTTGTAATACAGAGGCGGTTAAATATGTGGATAATATTAAGCTTTATATAGAAGCAAGCCTTACTTAATCAGTTTAGTGTCTCTTAGATTAACAGGATTGGGTATTAGTTCTTAATAGTAATAGTGTTAAGAGCTTAATAGTCTATACAGAAGCATAGACCGCCGCTAGGTTTCTTAACAAAGATTACTAGTGCAGCTATAGGTAAAGAACTTGCTCTAATAAATCCTTTGTCTAGATATTTGTCTAAGTACTTCCATAGTACCTAAAGTTCGTTTCGGGATATCCTATATAAGGGTCTAAATCTAGGATATCTTCCTTCTTTAACTATAATCTTATAATTATATAGACGGCGTTCTGGTAGCTTATTAGCTTCCTTTTATAAAAATACATCTAGATAATTATGGTATTCTACTAGTACCTTTATGGCGGGGTTAGTGTGTTTCTTTAGTGCTAAGGCCTTTTTAATATTGGCCATTATAATAGCAAAGATTATATATTTAGGTTTCTTAGTAAGTTATACTAATAGGGTAGCTCTAATTATATAGATATCTAAGGTGTTAGGCAAGCTTAGATTGTCCTTAGTTTCTTATAAGGTTTCTTATTTAGGTTTAGGTTTAGTATTAGGTACAGAGTTGGTATTAGATTTGGGTTCGGGTTCTTTAAGTATCTTTTTTATAGTAGAATACTAGTTCTTCTAGTACTTTTATATGTTAAGCTTAAGCTTCTATTTGGTTTAGGGTGGTTCTGTTAGATAGTCTGTATTCTCGAAAGGCGTGGGTCACGTGCACGGGTCACGTGCACTGTAAAATCTCTTTGTAGCTCGCAGCCCTAGGGTCCCAAGAAATAAGCATCAATTAACGATCAAGTTAAGATTATCAATTAATCAACCCATTTAATTAATAAACCCCTCTATCTGAATTATCTAACAGTTATAAACCCGGTCCGCCAACTTAAGAAGCTATTCAGCTATTACTCAATTATTTAAAGAAATTCTACCTTATTGTTAGACTCTAACACCTCATTATTAAGGACGTAGACTCTGACAGAATCCTGCCTTAAGTGTCACAGGACGATTCTGACATAAGATTCCACGAGATTCCACGAGATTCCATAAGAAATCCTACCTTAATTATTAAAGGACGATCCTAACGATAAGGACGATCCTGACAACAAGGACGATCCTAACAATAAAATACCATCTCAATTCCTCCTTTGCCTATCAGTTAAATGACTTAACTGTTAAGTTTGTTAACAATGATTATCCTTAATAAGCCAGAAGACTGGGAACAATGGTGTAACGGGACTAGCCCAGTTACAGTAGGAATGTCTTAGTAAAACACTCAATAGATAAATTCCAACGCTTTAATTAAATTCTGCTAAATTCTGCCAAGTTAATTAAATTCTGCCAAATTCCGCTATCTTAATTAATTTCCACTAGTCTCTACCAAATTCCACTAATATAATAGAATTTGATTGAAACCTGTTAAAATCCATATAGGCTTATGCCTACGCGTCTACTGCTAAGACTATAAATATTTAGTTATAAGTTTCCTATATTCCTTTCTCTTCTTTACGTAACGTCTTGTACTCTACAAGAGCTATATACCCTTAGATTTAGATAGAATTTATATTATTCCTTTAAATCTTCCCTAAAGCCTCTTTACGCCCTTACATTACGTTGCGTTAAAACAACTACTATTAAAATAGTAAACCAACCTAAATCCCTTTTAATAACCATGAGTATTATAACCCTAGTTAGGAAATAGTTAACTATAATGCAATAGTCCTTTACGGACGCCTTAGCTTAGTAGTGGGCTGTACTAGAAGCCCAGTACTAGTAATTAATAAAAGCACTCTATAAAGAACTCTGCAATATTAAGGTATTTATATTATAGACCCCAATAGCAACACCTATAAATAAAATTAAAATAATAGTACCTAAACCTAACGCGTTAAATACAAACACTAAACTAGTAATAGTAGCTTAACCTACACCTATAGCGAACCTAGTATCTACTATAAAATCTAAAAAGCTCCCTAATCCTCTAATGTTTAATAGAAACTAAAATAACCTATATCCCTTTATAACTAAGCTCTGTCTTAAACTCTTAATAAACTAAGATTAATACCCTACTAAGGCTAGTAAGGTTAGCTATAGAATGTCTTATTTAAGTAAGAATGCTATATAAACCATAGATCCATTCTTCCGCAATAGTACTTTTATTAATTTTAAAACCTTTATCTCTCTGCTAGAATGAATATATAATAACGCTAGCCGTAAATATATAGCTGTTACTAAACTTAAAAACCTATAATAATGGAACCAAGACTTCACCAGCTTCTTTTTAGAATTTTTAGGCCTTATTAGTAAACTAGATTAGAATAAAGCCGCTAGAGTTACTGCCCTTTAATAAGCTATTTTGGATAAGATTAGAGCCTAATTATTAGGTAGAGAACTGCCAAAAAACCTATCCGAATTTACTATAATATATTAATAAATTAATAAAGACCTTTAATATAACAAACAGACTTGTTCTCTAAAGTTAACTAACGTGGTGTACGGGGTTTTGCACGGGTACTGGGTTTTGCTCGAGCTAGTAGACCGCCTTCCTTTTTAAGCTAGTTAATTTCCTAACGTAGAATACTGCCGCCTCCGAGCTTAAACATTAACTTTTAACCTACTTTTCTACCTTACCAAGCAATAGCTATGCCCTCCAAACCTCGTGCACTAGGTGCAGAAGACCGTCTACAAGCTGCTCTAACTGCCTAGCGAATTAGCGGCTTCTATCGCAGCCCAGAAGCCTGCGCAAAGGCCCATAAAGTTACTCCCTCTACCTTTTAAAGACGCCTCTAAGGCAAACACGAATCTCATTAAATTGCCCACATTAACCAATATCGCATTACACTAGCTGGCAAAGCGGCGATTGTTTGGCACTATATATATCTTGCAAATACTAGATTTCCTTGTCGACTATATACAATCCGGACAATAGCCAATATTATCCTACGCCGCGAACACTCCTACCTCCCTTAGTACCACGAGATTCAACCACTAGGCAGAAACTGGGTCCGTTACTTCCTAAAACAACAGGACGAGCTTCGAATCTGCTATATATAGTCAATTAACCAAGAACAAGCCATAGCCGGCGATAATATTGCCCTTGTTACAAAGTTCTTTACTAACTACTCTAATGCAAAGACCTAGTATAATGTTAAAGACGATAATACCTGGAATATAGATGAAACTGGTACCTTAATGGGTTATGCATATAGCGCTAAGGTGGTAATATTGTAAGGTAGAGCTACTAATTTTAAGACGGTCAACAGCTCTAGGGAGTAGGTCTCACAAATTAATTGCATTGGTATAGCGGGGACAACTATACCACCTTTTATTGTCTTTAAAGGCCACGTACATACCGAGAGAATGTGGGAGGAAGCTTACGAAGCTCTTGGCGACTGCGCTATTGGCGTTAGTAAGAATGGCTGGTCAAATCAGGAAATTGGACTAAAATGGCTACAGCACTTTAAGCACTATACCCGGCGAACTAAGGTATGGCAGAGGACGGCAGCAAAGGCAGTAGAAGAAGGAAGAAACAGTAAATTAATTAGCTATCGACTACTGGTTATAGACGGCCATAGCAGCTATATTAACATCGACTTTATTAAGTACTGTTAGAACCATAAGATTATACCCATATACCTACCGCCGCATTTAACGTACCTACTCCAGCCACTAGATCTTGTGATTTTTTCACCTCTTAAGCGCGTATACTCTACTAAAGTTGACGAATACGCAGCTCGCGGTATTACTGGTATAAATAAAGAGTATTTTCTGAAGATACTTAGCGAGATTCGGCCTTAAATCTATACTAAAGCGTTAATAAGGAGCGCCTTTGAGGTAGTAGGTCTCCTCCTATACAACCCAAATCGAGCCCTCGTACGCTGCTCTGCTCGGCCATCTACTCCTCCACCTTACCTAGCTGAGGTGACAATTCTATCCTCACCTCTGCATCCTCCCCCTCCTAATAGCGCCTATGCTAGATCTCGTTACTAGTAAACAATTCTCAATCCAGAAATAACTCCAGAGGCGACGGAGGCCTGCGTTAACTCGCTAATAACGCACCTACAATCTTTGGAGAATAGTCTTGAGCTGCTATAGGTGGAGAATAAGGAGCTTCGGCAACATACTAATAAGAGGCGGGTAAGGAAGAAGCGGAAACAAACAGTACTCTCTAAGGAATTGGTTCTTACACTAGCGGCAGCTCAGGAGCTTGCTGCTAGTAAGGAGGCTACTATAAGGGCTAAAGAAGAAGCTAAGCTAGCTAGGGATACGCTGCGGAAGAAGCGTTAAATAGCAGCTACGCTTGAAAGAGAACAGGTAGAGGCTAGAAAGGAAGCTCAGAGGATTACCGCTAATACAAAAAAGCTATTTACGCTTCATAATAGAGAAGTAAAGAATGCTATAAAGGCAGCAAAGAAGGCGCAGAAGGCCTCTAACGCTGCCACTAAAATTGCTCGCCAGAAGAACACTATTAAGGCCAAATCAGCGGCTACCAAAGCAGCTAGTCAATGGCAATTATATTAATCAACGGCCGAGAGGCTCCAGAAGCAGGCGGAAGAGTCTTCTTCTATATAGGCCGCAGCTCAAGCCATTGTCAAGCAACTCTAGGAGGTAGCTAAGAAGACGTCAGATCTACAGGATCTACTAGAGGATATCAAGGAAGATCAGGACGACGACAATATAAGTAATATAAGCGACAAGTCCTCTAATAAGGAGGCCGAGCTAATTGGTGGCGACTAGGGGCAAATTCACCAGCCAATTAAGCTTTAAAACACCAAAAATAGACTTTAGATAGACTTATATATGTATATTAATTGCTTTAAAACTCCTTACTAATAATACGATGATTTATAATGGTCTTTACTAGTTATTTGCCACCAAATAAGCATTTTTGCGAATTTTGGTGTTCAAATCGTGCAAAACCCAGTACCCGTGCAAAACCCCGTACACCACGTTATACCTTACGTTTAAAACTCCTTAAAACCAGTATATGCTTTAAGGCGCGATCCTTCTCTAAGACCTAAAAGCCCTATATATAACCCTATAGACCTTAATGCCACCTAATTCTATACACCCTTGGAAACTAATAAATAAAGAACACAAGCCACAAATAGAGAATATTTTGGATGCGGTAAAAAAGGATATATTTAAAAACATTACTAAACTTACCCTTTTAAAAAAGTCTACCGTAGTTCCTCCTAATCCTTAAGTTATACCTAATCCTTAAATTATACCTATTCTTTAAGCCATACTTATTCCTTAAATTATACCTATGCTATAAATTATACTTAGACGTTACAAAGCACCTTGCCTTTAGTTAACTTAGAAAATGAATTATCCTAGGGCTAAGTCACGCCTTAAGATAAAAAGTAGAAGAGTATAAGTATCTAGGCTCTTCTAGCGCTAATATATAATATAACTCCCTTAATATACTTAGCAAAATTTAAATACTTAGAAAATGGAAGGAAGTATAAATTCTTATAGACAGCAGAGCTACTAATATAGGCTTTATTAATATAAACTACGTAAAAACTTAACGCCTAAATTTAAAGAAACTTAACGAGCCCTAAGGCCTATAAGGCTTTAATGGTAAACCCTTAATATATAGCAAAATAACGCACTACGCTTTTATAAAATTATAGATAGATAAATACCTTAAATACGTTTCCCTATTTATAACACCCTTAAAGCACTATAAGATAATTCTTAAATACAGATAGCTGAAACAATATAACCCTTTAATTAGCTAGGTTAAAGAAATACTAAAGTTCTATATAACCTACTACTAAAGTTATTACTTAAAAAACCATTTGCCCTATAAATATATACACAACTATTTAAATTTAATATAATACGAATTACCCTTGCTATAAACCTTAAGCTAACATAATAAATCTACAACTGCTAATTATAGTAAAGAATATAAAGATGTTATATTAAACCCTCTTAAAATCTATATAATATAGGCCGTGCCTTTTATCTTGTTAGCAAAAAGACAAGATTACAAAATCTTTACTATAATTATAAAAGATATTAAGAAAGTACTAGAACTAAAACAGTATCCTAATTCTTAACCTTTTATACCTAAAGAGTACTATAACCTAATTAATAAGTTTAAAAAACAATTTATAAACTAACTAGCCCCATACTAAAAGAAGTACAATTTTAAGATAGAACTTAAGCCTAGCATAACACTAAAGTTCGGTCCGCTATACGGTATATTATAAGAAGAACTGCTTATAATATAATAATACCTTAATAAGCATCAAAAAAAAGGATTTATTTGCCCTAGTTAATCTCCATTTACCTTACCCATGCTATTTATTAAAAAGCTAGAAGGAGGCTTAAGATTCTATATTAATTATTAAGCTCTAAATATAATTATAATTTAAAACTAATATCTAATTCCCTTAATTTAAGAGACGCTTAACTAATTAGTAAAGGCATAGTACTTTACAAAGCTTAATATAATCGCTGCCTTTAATAAAATTTGTATATATAAAGGAGATAAGAAGTATATAGCCTTTTATATATAATAGGGACTCTTTAAATACCTAATAATGCTATTTAGCATAAAAAACGGTCCTAGTACGTTTTAGTAATATATTAACAATACGCTTTATAAATTCCTTAATATATTTATTACTATATATATTAATAATATCGTAATCTACTTATCCTTGCTTTCTAAATATTAAAAACATATTAGAATGGTCCTTAAACGCTTATAAGACGCGGGCTTATAATATAATATTAAAAAATGCAAGTTCTACGCGTTTAAGGTTATATACTTAGGCTTAATTATATCCTATAATAGAATTAAAATGGACCCTAAGAAAGTTGCTGTAATTATAAACTAGGAAAGTCCTAGTAATATATAGGATATTTAAGAATTTCTAGAATTTGTAAATTTCTATTAATAATTTATTAACTACTTAGAAATTACTTAGCTATTAGTAAACCTAATAAAGAAAAATTTAAAATTTAAATAGACCACTAGATGCGAACAAGCTTTTAATAACTTAAAATATTGCTTTATAACTACTCTAATCCTCGCTCACTTTAACCCTAACCTTAAATATATTATTAAAACGGACTTATTAGATTATGCGCTAGGGGGAGTATTATTACAATATAATAAGAATAGTGAACTATGTCTAGTAGCCTTTCTCTTCTAGAAACTCGCCCCTACTAAATTAAACTATAAGATATATAATAAGGAACTGCTTATAATTATTAAATGCTTTAAACAATAGCATCCTAAGCTAAAAGGATTATTGTTTCTAATATATATGTTAACAGACTATAAGAACCTATAATACTTTATAACTATAAAACAATTAACACAGCGCCAAATTTGTTAGGCTGAATACCTTTTATAATTTAACTTTAAGATTACGTATTAACTAGGCAAACTTAATTAAAAGCCTAATATATTTGTAAGGGCGCGAAGAGGCTTTAGGGAAGATTTGAAGGAATAATATAAATTCTATCTAAATCTAAGGGTATATAGCTCTTGCAGAGTACAAGACGTTGCGTAAAGAAGAGAAAGAAATATAGAAAACTTGTAACTAAATATTTATAGTCTTAACAGCAGACGCGTAGGCATAAGCCCACGCGGATTTTAACAGGTTTTGACTAAATTCCATTATATTAGTAAAATTTGGTGGAGACTAGTAGAAATTAATTAAGTTAGCGGAATTTAGCAGAATTTAATTAACTTGGCAGAATTTAGCAGAATTTAATTAAAGTATTAGAATTTATCTATTAAGTATTTTACTAAGACATTCCTACTATAACTAGGCTAGTCCTGTTATAGTACCCCCCCCCTTTAGCCAAAGGTCTAAAATAATTTAATTTGGTTAAGAATTTATAACTTATTGCCTTATAAGCGTTATAATATAGTTTAAGTTCTTTTTAATTTCGAGTTTCCTGCTATTATGTTTTATATCTTTATATTAGGTAGCAGTTGTTTACCTTTATATTATATCCATCCAGCTAGAGTAGGCTGTAAAGGATAATCTTTATAGCATTCTTTTATTAGGGAAGGCGCGTTAGCCTTAACCTATTTATAGGTTTCCTAGGTTTATATTTTATATCCTTTCTACTTAATAAGAAGTTTAAATTATTTAGATTATGTTTTCCATCGCATATTATTAATTAAGTTAATAAAGTATAAACCATTACCGTTATTAACAATTACGGGAGGTAGCGGTGGAATTTCACAAGTTATAGGATTGTCTCTTAAGGGTTATAGCAAGCTTATATAAAATATTAGGTGTATTTTTATTTTAGTTGGCAGTTTAAGCTTATAGGTATACAGGCTTAATTTCTTTTTAATTTAGTATAGGCCCACGAACTTCTAATTGAGTTTTTTTAAAGGCTGTTAAGTCTTTAGGTTTTATATACTTAGGTAAGCCATATTACCTTCCTTAAAGTCCTATATAGGAGCTCGTCCTTTGTTTGTATACTATTTCTATAATATTTAAGTATATATTAACTCACTTTGTAATAGTTCCGTTAACTGCTTTATTTAATTGGCGAAGTTATATACGTTAATTAACTAGATCCGTTTAATTATAGGTTCTATTATATTAATATTAGATTATAGCTTAAATCTAAGTTAAGGGTTTTGTCCGTAGGTTGCGTAGAATAGTATTACACCTATTAATACATTTATTGTATTATTTATAGTAAACTTAGCTAAAGGTAGCTATTTTTCCCAGTTATCTTGTAGGTAGGAGCAGTATATTTATAAGTATTGTTCTATAATTACGTTCGCAATTTCCGTTTAACTATCTATCTCTAGATAAAACGCAGTTAAGAGTTGTATTTAAATATTTAAATATTTATATAGAACTTGCCAGAAGTCTAAAACAAACTAGCTTTTATAGTTGGATATTATCGTATTAGGAAGTCCGTGTAGCTTAAAGACGTGCTTAACGAAATATTCGGCTACTGATATTGTATTAATTAAGTCTATAGGAATTATATATCGCATTTTTATAAGATAGTTAACTACTACTATAATATTCATGAACCTATTACTACTAAGCAAGTTAACTATAAAGTTAATTAAGATATCGCGCCATCTTTATATTGGGATTGGTAGCGGTTAAAGTACTCCTTGCTTCTTTATATAAGAGGTTTTTCCACGCACGTATATCCTATATGCTCAAACGTATTTCCGTACGTAGTTGTGCATTATAGGCTAGTAATATGCTCGTTAAACAATCTTATAGGTCTTCGCACGGCCAGGATGTCCTACTATAGGGGAGTCGTATATAAATTTAAGTATCTTAAATTATAAAGGTTTGGAATTTGGAACTACTATCTTCTGTTAATAGTATAATTGATTATTTCAAATTTCGTATTTAGTGAGTGTAATATCCTTATACTATTATTTTCTAGTTCGGATTGCCTTTATTATATTTACTATCCATGCGTTATTCTTATATTTGTATTTTATTAGCTTATTAATTTCCATTTCCTATTTATTAACTTCTAATTTATTCCTATTAAGTTCCGTATCTAGAAATATAGGACGTAGTTTTTTAAAATGTTTAGGGGGTAGTAAGATCTATAATTAATTTATAATCCGTTTATCTAAGGCATTTATAGGTAAGTCCTGTGATTATTATATTAATGTATTAGGCTTTTAATTAAGTTTGCCCAGTTAATATATAATCTTAAAGTTAAATTATAAGAGGTATTCAGCCTAATGAATTTGGCGCTGTATTAATTGTTTTATAGTTATAAAGTATTGCAGGTTCTTATAGTCCGTTAATACACGTATTAGAAATAATAATCCTTTTAGCTTAGGACGCTATTGTTTAAAGCATCTAATAATTACAAGTAGTTCCTTATTATATATCTTATAGTTTAATTCGGTAGGGGCGAGTTTCTAGGAGAGAAAGGCTACTAGATATAGTTCGCCATTCTTATTATATTATAATAATACTCCCCCTAGCGCATAATCTAATAAGTCTATTTTAATAATATATTTAAGGTTAGGGTTAAAGTAAGTAAGGATTAAAGTAGTTATAAAGTAATATTTTAAGTTATTAAAAGCTCGTTCGCATCTAGCGGTCTATTTAAATTTTAAATTTTTCTTTATTAGGTTTACTAACAGCTAAGCAACTTCTAAGAAGTGGTTAATAAATTATTAATAGAAATTTACGAATTTTAGAAATTCTTAAATATCCTATATATTACTAGGACTTTCCCAGTTTATAATTACAGCAACTTTTTTAGGGTTTATTTTAATTCTGTTATAGGATATAATTAAGCCTAAGTATGTAACCTTAAACGCATAGAATTTATATTTCTTAATATCGCATTATAAGCCCACGTCTTATAAGCATTTAAGAACTATTCTAATATGTTTTTAATATTTAGAAAGCAAGGACGAGTAGATTAAGATATTATTAATATATATAGTAACAAATATATTAACGTATTTCACGGGTGAGCTGGTCAAATGGGTAAGCTAATCACTTCAAAAACACACCAAAAAATGGAAAAATCACACTTTAATATCTTAACAACCACTTAATAATAAATTTTAATAATTTAAATTTAGACTTTTATATATGCTCTATAGCCTCTATTAAA
>Ga0307507_10002136_pt1 | contig 42509 bp, 10 predicted proteins | sample 7_EM_MG_FD_207223 | JGI IMG/M metagenome (GOLD analysis project Ga0307507, IMG submission 207223) | Populus trichocarpa ectomycorrhiza microbial communities from riparian zone in the Pacific Northwest, United States - 7_EM | ecosystem: Host-associated > Plants > Roots > Unclassified | place... | reverse complement strand
TCGTCGTGTCTTTGATTAGTCATCCTTATGGTGACTAATCAGCCCCCTACTTAGGCACCGCGATCCTTACGATCCTCTGCTTTCTCTACCTATTGAACACCAGACAAATCCAGAGATTAATAGGCCATATAAGTGCACTTGGGTGATACCAACAAAAGCTTTATAAAATAAGGCCTAAAAGGTAGTATTTTTATTTATATTTAATATCAGCATAAGGCCGTATTAATATTGATATTAAATATTAAATATAATATATAGTAGGCATAGTGTTTTAATTAAAAGTAAACCCCCCCCCTTTCCCTAGGGTCTAGTAGAGCTTTAAAATAGCTGCTCTTTTATAACTGCTCTTTTACTACTATTATTACCTTTATAATCTTTATTATGGTATAGTAAATATTACCTACTTTTTAAATTCGGCTAAGGCCTTTAAAGCCTTTTATATAGGGTGGAAAGTCCACTAACTAAAATTTAATTAACTTAATTATGTAATAGAACCTTATAACGGAACGATATAATGGGCTTATTATTAGGCTAAGTATATAAATATAGACAGAGAAAGCTTTAATAAAGTAATTATAGAGTAAATTCTTAACAGATTAACTCTAATTATATTTTAAAATTTATTATAAAAAAAGGAAACTATTTAGGAGGGAATATAGGTTCTTAAATACACAACCTAACTTTTAGGAAATCCTCCCTATATATATATACGTCTTATATATATTATATATAACATTCCCTTTATATACCACTATTAGGCCATAGAGACGCACCTGCTATAACCGGCTTAGCGTAGGCAAGGCGCCTATATAACGCCGTTGCCCCATATAAGAGAACACTAGAATTTAGTTCTATTCTACTTTTTCTTTATTATTAGGATTAGATCCCTATTACAGTCCACTACTATTATTACGTTACTATATACCCTAAGAGCTTTGGCGCTCTAATAGTTCTAAATTTTCTTCCCTTAAGGGGTAGCGGCCCGGCAGTATAGCGGCTAAGACCATAAACCACGCAGCAGTAGCCCTCTGTTAATAGACGACTTGTTTTTCTTAGCTATGCTATAAAGCCTTTACAAAGCCCTTGCTAAGCTGTTATAGAGTTATTATAAAGCTATTGCAGAGCTATTATAAAGATATTACAGCCTATTAACCTAATGGCGAGACACGGTTGTAATACTAGTATAGTGTATAGTAGTGAGTCTGGGGAGTAGCCCTAGGACAATTATACAATTTTAAAGCTGTTATAGCAAGGATGTTATACTAGCTATTAGTTAAAAAAAGGCCTAAGTTCTTATTAACTATAAGGTAAAAGTATAGCACTAAGAGCTAGTGGTTTGTCCCTGTTTTTATAAACCCCTAAGATTTTTACGGGTTTTTTTTAGATAGTTTTTACCCTAGTAACTGCCGGACTAATATCTAGCAGATAAGATAACGCTAGCTTACCTGTTTTTCCTTTAGAGTTAAAGGAATTTTATAATTTTTTTTTAACTAAAAAGCTGTATAAATATAACTAGTAAAGTTAACTGCTATATTGTCACGGAACGAGGTCAGGAGGCTCTGTAAACGTTGTAGTATTAACTAAATATATAATAGGATATTGCACAGAGGTGTAAGAGATACGTAGGCACCGGCGATCTATATACTATAGGGTGCTAAGGCTCGCTATAGAGGGCCGCTAGGCTGGAATCCGTAATATATATAGATTAGTATAGGCTATAAAGTGGCAGCTATAGGAAGGATAAAATTAAGTAACGTAAAGCTATAGTGCTGTACCTTTAACATGCCTTTAACAAACATATATATGCTTAGCATAACTGTTATATAAATTGATTGGTATAATTAGCAAAACTGGTTACTAAGTGTAAGGGATATTATTGCGGTCACCTTGGGTTGCCCTTAAAACAACCCCCAAACACCCCTTAGACGTCCATTAGTTACATACTGGAGGCACGTGCCCGTAGTATATAGTCTCTATAATTCTAGAGGCCTTACCTCCTTAAGAATTTATCTCTCTTACTAATCTATCCTGTCCTATAATCGTGCCTTATAGCCCCCTATCTACAAAGTCCCCTTATATTTAAATCCTTCCTACTCTATTTAGAAGGGTAGCTGGCTTTAAGGACTAGATTGTTTATTTATATCTTTTGTTTATATCTACTATCCTTTCTTAAAATCTTATAACAACCTAAATAGAAACTCCACAAATACCTTATAGAAAGCCGTCGCGCTAAGATAGGAAGGCCCCTCTAATAGTAAGAGATTGAAATAATATAAACCTCTAGGTAAGACGGCCGAACGAGCCCTAATACCTAGATGCACTAAGAGCTTAAAAACTTTCGCATACCTACGGTTACCAGCAACGCTAAGAAAAACGCGGATACCCTCTATAACGGTTATAAGACTACTAAAAAGCAGCCGGAACCCCTCTAGCCCCACTTAGGCTAATTAGAAGATTAAGCGCTAGAGGCAACCCTAAGATCTTCCCCTAAATTAGAAATGCCAGAGAAATATACTAACGCGCCTAATTAGGGACCCAACTGGAACCCTCCTAAAAGACCACTAGTCTATAATTAGTATAGTAGTAGCGTATAGACTGCTTATAAGCTAAGCGGGCCTACCTCTTTAGGTAATCTAACCTAACTATTAACTTAAGACTTAAGCCTTATAGGGAAACCTATATTAGCTACTAGTACTAATACTACCTCTATAGCCAGAGCTTTCCTAGGCCTAAGGTTGGAAAGTTAAGAGCCCTATACTAATTTTCTCTAAGGAGGATATTAGGAAGCCGCTGTAAGGCTCTTGGAAGCTATACGGGAAGGAGCCACTAATAAATATATTAAAAACCTCTAGTGGCAGGTCTAGATCTAGCAGAGCTTAATCTAGGCTAGATAAAATCTTTTACAACCTAGCTAAGGCTAAGGGCCTCCTGGGGGCTACCTAGTACCTACCTAAAAAGTTATAGAAGACTTAAAGAGGTATCTATATAGCGAATGGAAAAAGGATATAGACTAACTGGCTAAGGCCTCTAGTAGTTTAGAACTCTGTTATAGACCTAACGCCTAACAGTTAGACGACTAGGTTTATAAAGTAGATGGAGGTAAACCTAATTAGAAAAATAAGTAGGGTAATAACCGCACTAATAATCTAAAAAAAGAAAAGCCTTAGTTGCGGACCTCTTTTAGCTGTAACTAGGGTAAGATATAGAAGGAGAGACTCTCTATATTACTATTAAGCTAGAAATAGTACTCCCTACGGGCAAGGTACGTTAGTTTTAAGCACTATATAATAGCGGCGCTGAAATTAATCTTATACAATATAATTTGGTAAAAGAGTATAAGCTTATCCCATTACTAAGGTGGCGGAAACCTACTATAGGGTTCCTAAATAAGCATTGGATTAAACTATATAGCGCCTATAAACTTATAGTGTTAGTAGCCGATATATATAACCGCACTAAGGTGGTTAGCCCGCAACCCTTCTAGGCGGCCAACTTTATAGGCTATAATCTTATTTTTAAATACCCTTAGCTTGTAGAAGTAGATTTTAAGATACGCTTTAAGATAGGAGCCTTTAAATAGTGGAACGATAAAGAATTAGAAGGGCGTATTTTATTAATAAGCTTAAAAGACATCCTAGAGGATATAGCTCCAAGAGAAATAGTATATGCTCTATATATAAAGGAGTATTAGATCTAACCCGTGTTTTATGGCAAGATAGATATAAAGCTTAGTATAGGCGATAACCCTTTTATAACGGATATCCTATAGGGAACTACCGGATAGGCCGCGGAGATATTGCAGGGAGGCGGCGATCTTAAAGATATTATAAGATACTTCCACCGCCATAGGCTACTCTAGCTTAAGCAATATGCAGAGAGTATGCTATAATACCTTAAATAATATATTAAAGAGTTCTCTACCCTCTACTGGCTACTATATAAAACTATTTAACGTATAGTGGCAACTATATATAAATAGCTACTATAGCGTGTAATGCTGCCTATAAGCGTCTTAAGGGACCTCTGGGACCTACCTAATAAAACTATAAGGGTCTCTAGTACCTTTAATAGTGGAGTGGTTTTTTTGCTATTGGCGGTAGATAATAATAAAAAGAGCCCTAAATCTCTATTAACTTTAAGCGGAATATAGAACGGTATACGCTTGCGCTTATAAATATATTTTCATTTTATAAGTATATTAGGTCGATCCTAATCCTTATTTATAGTAGGTTTAATTATTTTGGCGTTTTTATTATATGCTAGAAATTTAGTAACCCATCTTTATAAGAACATTTTTCTCTTTATTAAAAAATCATACTTTACCATAATATATATATACTTCTTCTAAAAAAAGAATTCTGAAAATAAAACAAGTGCTAGAATATTATATAAATTTAAAACAGTTCTCTTAACACTATATATAAGATATCTAAAAATATATATATTTATTTAGGGATCTAATTAAAAGGCCATTAACGCAGTAGAGTATTTATATTATCTCCACTTTAAACAAAATAAGAGATTTGGCGTATCTTATAGGCTATTTTATTAGGAATTGGAATTAAATTTAAGGACTAAGCATTTTCCCTAGGCCTATTTATATCCCCTATAAAGACCAACCCATTTATTATCTCCCTTATACCTCCTATACCTATTCACTTAAAACGCTCTCTATTAGCAACGAAAAAATTATACCTAGTATTTGCTAAATCCATTAAAGTGTATTTAAATCTTAGGGATGACACTAAGAATATATAAAGCCTACAATTTGTATAAAGATATAGAATAATTGGCTTTTTCTAAATTATTTCTAAGAACGCAGAGTTATCGGGTAAGGGTATTAGGTCATTCTTGCTTAATAGTACATTAGTAGTTGGCCTTTAACTAGCTTCTAACTTGGGATTTATTATATTCTCTATATTACAACTTAAGGGGTTCCCTATGCTAGGGCCTAAAGCTTTTAAGTTAGAGCTTAAGGGAGGCTCTAAGTTAGAGTTTAGGAGAGTGCCTAGTAGTCTAATAAGCGGCTTTAAAGGTTTATTAGGAATCCTAAAAAAAAGTATAAAATATATCTCACTTAACATAAAACATTAAGGCATGTTATTTCACCTAAATAGGCTGCTAATTGTTTATATTTCTAATAAATAAATATCTTCTATTAGCAATATAGGATTATTCAAACAGTTAACTATATTAATGTATTTTTGGCTAACAAATAGAGTTATTTATAAGAGATAGGGAACTCGTCTAAGGATGGCGACTTGGTATATCTTTAATTATTTAACAAATCTGCTGCACTTGCTAAAGTATAAGGATTGGCTTAAGCTTAGAGAGAGTTTTAAGGAGAGTTGTGCTAAGGAAGTCTTATACCATATTCTCTATATAATTTATATAATTTATATTTATTAACTAAGTGATTTTATTAGAGCTAAAGCCTAGTCTTTGTGTAAGGAATTCTAGCTGTTCCTATAATATATTATATAGCTTAACCTTTAGTTTAGGTTTACTAAGGTCCTTTTAGGGTATTATGCTAGTAAGTTAAGGAAAGTATCGCATAGTAAAAAGCCAAATTTGTAAGTAGCCAAGCCTAAATTTTAATTCCCTTAAATTACTTTCCTCTATAATGTAAACGCTTTCCACTATTTATATACTTATTTGGCTTTAATTTAATCCCAGGTAGACTTGTCCTATAGCTATCCATACTATATATTTAAATTTATTTGGTAGAAGTCTTTTAACCACCTTAGAGCATACTTTAAGATATTTTATATCCTTAAGAAATGTATATAGAGAAGGAATTCGTTCTAGGAAATTGCTTAGGCGCTTTAAGATTTTGCTTTATACCTAGTGAGAAATAATAGCTAGGAAGAGTTAACTATTTTTTATAAGATTTTTAATCTCTAATCTATTATATAACAAATCTTAGGGAATAAGAAGCTTAATAAGAAAAACTATATAAGGATCTAAGAGAGGCATAAGAGCTTTGTTATCGTTAAATATATATAACTATAAATTATAAATATAGTCAAGATAGTGAATGAGCTCCTATACAATGTTAGTTATAAATTTTAGCCAGCTTTAGTTATTATAATTACCTTATTGCATTTTAAAGTAAGGATATAATATAAAGTACCTAGCTAAAGTGCTGGCTAAAGCCCAATAAGTAGAAAGAGGTTATTAAATGCATTGTAAAGACGCGGCACCTTTTTAAGCAGTTTTTTAATATCCTTTCTTTTGCCTTTAGAAAGCCTAGAAAGCCATTAATTTTATTATATAAGATCTACATAATACTAGAAATATAGAAGGTGTCGAAATATATTACTATTATAGAATGGGCGTTTATTTAAATATTTTATTTAAAGTTCTAAGATATAACTTAATAGAAGGCCTTTATAGATTAGTTTTAAATTACGTTGTTCTATACCTTAGGTTAACTTACTATTAAGATATAACCTTATAACCCACTACTTTTCCCTTATAGCAAGGTAAGCTTTACCTACTTTAATATAATATTAACTATATAAGCAAACCACTGTAGAGTTATTATTAAGTAGTAGTTCTAGTAGCTTGCTTTAATAGTTTAGAAGATCTGCCTATGTTAAGTTAGACTTATATAAACCTTTATTAAGTGTCTCTTAGCTAATTAGAGCCAATATATAGTGTTCCGGCTCTAAGCGGTAGCAGCCCTTTATCTTAAAGATATTAATAAGTTAGAGAACGTTTTCCTAATCTAGGGTCTAAGCTTCTTTAACCTTCTAGTCCTTAAACTTTAGAAATAATAAGCGGATCTTTACATCCCCACAAAAATAATTGTGTTTCTTATTAAAGAGAGATAAGTCGCGCTCTAACTTAGAATCTATTATCTTTAACTTTAACCTTTCTAGGTATATTAAAGTATTTTCTAGTAAAAACAGGTTTGTTCTATTTTTATTACAATATATAAATAGCTTTTTTTACCTTAAATATTAACATTATTAAACTACTCTGTTATAAAGCTAATATAAAGATTCCTGTAAGAGTATAATACCTAAACTTAGCTATATTTAAGTACTCTTATATACTTACTAAATAAAGTAATAAATTCTCTTCTACTTAATAATTATATCTTATAAAAACTACGATATATAGCTATAAGTAGCTAAATCCACTAGCTTTATAATTAACAACACTTTTTAACTAAGCTATATTATTTAAACCTTACCAAACCCTACTTTATAAACGCTAAGTTTACTTCTATTCCTAGACAGAAAGAGTAAAGACATTGCTTTATAGCAGCTATTTCCATATAACAACTTTAAGAGGTACAGCTCTAAGGGAATCTTAAATATCTAAATCAATATATCTTTAACAGTATGTAACAACCCAATTATCTTTACAGACGGCAATTTTACTAGCGCTGTCCCATCTTACCTAGCGCCTATATCCTACCATAAGAGCACCACTTATATAGTGGCTTAGCAGCCCCCTAGCGGACAGTTAGTTATTAACGCTATATTTGCTTATATCATACTACCTTTTATTATAGTTCTTACCATATTTATCAATAACTTTAATTCTATTAAACAAATTCCTGCCTTTTTTAAATAATAGGCTAATATTAGCAGTTACGCAGAAATCCTCCTAAGCACTAGCCCTAGTTTAATTATTATTTCTTTATAAAAGAATATAATAGAAGCTAGAGCCGTTTATACAAGTGCTTATACTATAAAGATTTTCTTACAAATTGCTGCGCTTAAGATAGATAGCTCTCTATCTCCTTTAGTAGGCCATAGGCCTTTAAAGGAGGAAATACTAAGATAAGTCAACAAGATTAAATATTATTTACGGCTTAACTACCAATTATTCACTACACATTACCTTAATGCGCTCTATTAGGCAGCGTTACTATATACAGCCACAACTGCCATAAAGCCCTTTAATATTATTTAAGCAACTTAAAAGTATTATATATACGAGGATCTTGGTAGTTACATAAAACCCATTATAAGGCTTAGGAGGAAGGGGAAGATTCTCTATAAAACGGTTACCAAGTTTATCGCATTAAGTATTTTAATAGATGCATATCTTCTATAGGCACATAGTAAAGTCACCTTTTTTATACCATTACTTTTAACTAACTATTTAACTAGATTTCGCACTAAGGCAAATTTACCGTTTACTATATCAATCTGTATTTATTTATATGTTATTAAAAGTCTTTAATAGAAGTATAGGAGAGTATTAGAGCCGCTAAGCTAAAAAGTATATCTACAGTCTTTTTAAATTATTATAAAATATACCTTCTACAAAAGCCCAAGCTCTAAATATTTATCTATATTAGGCCTATATTAAAACAAACAAGATATACCTATTCTGTTACTTTTAAACTCCTTAGTACATGCTTAGTTACGGCCACACTATTTATAATATCTATATTTAAATATTTGGCGATATAATAATAGGAGCAGAGTATAAATATACTATTAATACCTGTATTCTCTGTAAAGTAGCTCTATCTATAGGCTCTCTAACTACAAAGCTAAAGCCACCTATTTATAGTATCCGTATCCTTAGAATTGATAGTAGTGGTATAAGAGGCGTAATACCTCTAGAGTTCCTCTTATAAACTTAAAATTTACTTAGGTCCTATATTATCTAAGACTTCTTCAATATAGTTATTAGTATAAGCTCTAGTAAGTAATCTATCTATTATCTAATACGACGCTTACAAAAATAGGCGGCCTAAAAGCCTTACTTATATTTCTTTACAAATAGGATATTATCTAGTGCAGTAAAATATTTAACTAAACTCTTACGCAATTTTTTAAAAGCCAAAGGCCTATATCTAAGCCATTCCATTTACATTTACGCGGTTATCTCCATATATAGCTTTTAGATAGTTAGTACAATGCCACAGCTTTAGAAAACTACTTTTAAAATATCTTTAGGCCAATAAGACGCTTAATAGATCTAATAGCTTCGGCTTACTTAGGTATAAAGGTGGCTATAATAGCCACTAATATCTTAGACGCGGCACCTTTCTTATTTTCTAATTACAACCCTTCTATAGAGAAGACGAGTGGTTTATCTAATAATAATACTAGTAAAGTAAATAATATAACTAAGGCTTCTAGTAGGCTATAAGTATACTAAACTAAAAGAGAATAGTATTAAAGAGATTCCGTATATCTAGTAAGCGTAAGTTAACTTTTAATAAACTAGGCTTCTTATACTAATTATTAAATAGTACTAGGGCTATCTCTGCCGCCCCAGTATATATTTAAAGCCCTTTAATCTTATCTTTTACTGCCTACTAATTAATTAATAAGGTTATTCTAGGCTACAGAACTAAAATTATTTAGTGCTTTTTAAGACGGGGGATTAAAGCATAATAATCCAATAAGCCTTAGACTTTATAAGAGTCATCGCATTTAGCCTAAAGACTATAGGGCTAATATAGTCCGATTTCTTAAAACTGGCACCATAAAGAGCCAGTTGCCTTAAGCTCTATATTTTAGGCATATCCTTAATAATAGGTTTATTCCAAGACTCTATTAATTATAGCTTTCTTCTTTTAATAGCGAAAGAATATAGAGGGATCTTACTGTATACTTAGACGACAATTTAAAAGCGAACTACTTTTAGTTTAACGTAAAGCTAGAGAAGTCAATAGCTATTAATAATACTTTAATTATGGCTAAGCTGTAGGAAATAGTATAGATGCAGCCTTATAGAGCCGCAGAGCGTCAAAGATTAGTCCTATTACTCTTAGCTTTATCCTTTTTTTAAAACTGAACTACGCCCTAAAATTTAATATAGGATTTTATAAATATAAGGGATTAATTTACTACCAAAACCAAATTGGCGCAATTACTGATATAATTAGTCGTATATTCCCTTTAGCGATAGAATTTATTACTAATTTAGTTACCCTAGCGACTTTAAGGGTGCTTCAGGTATTTATATCTTATGCCTAAGGTTTAGGAAACCAATAGTGTTTTATATAAGACATCCTTTTAAAACTATTATAATATACCTCTAAGTAGACTAAAACACTTAGATTAGAATTAGTGGGTTTCCGTAAAGTATATTCTAGTTTATTTAGCAATAACAACTTAATACTCCTTTTGGTATTCCTAGTTATAGTATACCTAGGTTAGTTGCTTGCTCTTACTGTTATATAACAGAGGTTTTTTTAAAAAGACGTTTTAGTTCCTAAAGAGATACTACACCGAAGCGGATATAACTCTAATAGTTCTATAGCAATTTATCTATATTATTTTTCTGTTTTTAAAATTTATATTTATTATAAAATGGGTATATTAAATCTCATTTATTATAATTAATAGTTAAGTATATAAAATTATATTAAGAATAAATGTCTATTTATTTTAGTAATACTTTTTTTAGTAAATATATTTTCTAAATTAGGCTAAGTTATAAATAGCTTTAGAAATTTTTTGGAGCATAGCTTACTCTAAAGCACAGCAAATTTACATATAAGGAATATTTCCCCCTATTTATTAAAATCCCATAGGGGATTTAAAGCTATACTCTAAAATAAGCCGTACTCTAAAATAAGCCGTGCTCTAAAATAAGCCGTGCTTTAAGGTAAGCCGTACTCCAGAATAAGGTGCTTTAAAATACTCTAGGAATATTAAAAGATAGTATTTAGCATTTAATATATCTTTTGCCTTTTTTAGTACAGAATTTATCTTTAAAAGACAACCTTATATAGCTCTTAAATATAAGGAACTAATGCCTTATAGTATAGGGTCCTACTAACCGGAAATTAGCCTACTAAATCCTTTTACTAATAAGTCCCCTTAATTATATCTTCCTCTAAAATCAATTATATATAAATCACAGATAGCTTTTAGCATCAATAATATAGATATAGATTAGCAATATAAAGCTAAGGGTATTCTTTGCAGATATTTAATATACTATTCTTTACTTTACCCACTACTATAACAAAGAAATACATTACTTTATACTTAGAGGTTAGTACCAAAAACTTAAATAAATAACTATATTTTACTAATAATAATAACCATATTTCCTAATAAATTATTAAGGGTAGTAGTAAAGTATTACCAAAGGTAAAATAAGGGGCGGCTCTAAAGGGAAAGGACTAAAACTTACAACAGCTAGGCCCCTAACTTTAAGTAATAACGTACCTATACTAAGACGTAGTTTTAGAACGCGGTCTTTAATCCTATAACTTTATTCCTCTTTTAACTTATTTCTAAGATTTAACTTTAAAGACTGCCTAATAGGTAAAAAAGGTTATCTAGAGGAATTTTTAAAGGAATTTCTATAGTATAAGATCTATTTTTCTCACACCTAAGAACTACTAGGAATAACTATTCTTTAGTATTTAACGCGGCTTCTAGTCTCGCTTTAGGATTAGAGGTAAAGTTTAATAATTAAAGAAGGTTGTTTAGAGGAACTTCTATAATATAAGACCCGTTTTTCTTACGCCCTAAAATAACTAGAAATAATAGTTCTTTTAAATTGATATTAGAGCTAGGGGCGGAGTTTAATAGCGGTTTTTAGGTGCGGCAATTATGAATAGGGGATAACTTGTATATAGATAGGGAATAGTAAGTCCATTAGAGACAATGCTTTATAGTATATTTTAGGTTTAACTAACCGCCGATAGGCGTTAACAGTTGCGCTATATATTTATAGCCATTATTACCCTTACCTACATTACCTACATCGCCACTTTTATTATTATAGTTTTTGGCCTTAGCTAAATTATTAATAATTTATTGCTTAACGTCCGATTTGGATCCCTATTGGGCCACGCGGACTACTCCTTATATACATGTGGGGAGAAAACCCTATGTCCGTCGCCTCCCCTTTGCTCCTCTGTCCGTCGCCTCCCCTTTACTCCTCCGTCCGTCGTCGCAAGGGCGCCGCCGGTTGTATACCCCCTAAAGACACGTCACCACAACGCTAGCCACCACAACCAACAATTCCACCACAACCAGTCTGCCACAGTAAACGACCTCCTCCACTACAACCAGTCTGCCGTAGGGCAGACGACCTCCTCTACAACCAGTCTGCCGTAGGGCAGACGACCTCCTCTACAACCAGTCTGCCGCAGGGCAGACGACCTCCTCTACAACAACCAGTCTGCCGCAGGGCAGACGACCTCCTCTACTACAACCAGTCTGCCGCAGAGCAGACGACCTCCTCCTCAACCAGTCTGCCGCAGAGCAGACGACCTCCTCCTCAACCAGTCTACCGCAGGGCAGACGATCTCCTCCTCAACCAGTCTACCGCAGGGCAGACGATCTCCTCCTCAACCAGTCTACCGCAGGGCAGACGACCTCCCAGTCTGCCGCAGGGCAGACGACCTCCTCCTCCACAACCAGTCTGCCGCAGGGCAGACAACCTCCTCTACAACCAGTCTACTGCAGAGCAGACGACCTCTACTACAACCAGTCTGCTGCAGGGCAGACGACCTCTACTACAACCAGTCCACGGCTGTCGCGCTACAGGCAGAGGACCGCAGGCGTACCATAGGCGCACCGCAGGCGTACCACAGACGATGCACTGCTAGGGTAGCTATAGTAGGGGATAGGGGAAGGGGGCCGGCCCGGTTACCATTAGCACGTTAAATATAAGGTGTATAGGCGAATTAGTATTTATACCCCATACAGACAACCTCGTGAAAATTTTCCTATGGGAGTAGGTTTACGTAACAAGGTTCGCCCTTATAAAATACTATTAGTAGGTTACTTTTAGGGAGAGTACCTACTAATTACTAATTCCTTACCCTTTTCTTAAGCAAGGAGAAGAAATAGGGTATAGAATTAAAAAAAGTTGTATAGGGGTAATTGGTAGCTGCTTCCAAGCTAGCAAGCTATTAGGTTTCTCTTATTTTTATATACAAACCCATTTTATTAAAATTAAAGTCTATCTTTTAGAGCGCTTTTTCTACTCTAGGAACGGCAGAATACGGCAGAAATAGATAAAAGAGCCAGGATTTCTTTTATGCGATCTTCTTAGTATAAAATGGACCATAATAAGCAAAATACCAGAATGGAAAACACTAATAGGCTAGAGCTCCCCTAGCATTTTTAAAACGGGCCAGAGTGTCCACTTAGCTACTAGTACATGTTAAGCTGCCTAGAAAGGATTCATGTATATAGAACTATAGCGCTATAGCCTAGAGGCTGCATGCGTAGTATTGTACGTAGTATAATACAACGGATATAAAAAAAAAATAAAAAAAAATAAAAAAAGAGAAAACTCTATATAAGAAAACCCCGTGATCTATCTCCCTGCCTTTTAGGACTCGCCTACATAGCTTTTATAAGGTCGCCTATATAGCGCCTACAAAGCGCCTACGAGTCACCTATAGTGCTCTACTACCTTACTTTTTAACATCCTTAGGAACCACTGCTGCTATAACAAGCCTATAGATGCGCTAGTATTACAAACTTAACTCTACTACTGTAGAGTCATTAGTGGGCACCTAGTACTCGCCCCTTTACCTTCTATTACCATTTTCTTTGCAACCCAGAACTGGTCTAGTATATTTTAGCTAATAAGCCACTAGGTAACCGCCTTAAGACCTTTTTATATTAAGAGCAGTATATTATAGTTCTCTGTGCTAGCTGCTAAGAGTATTACTTCTTAGTTGGTGCGTAAGGGGCATAATAGTATTATATATTTTGGTGTCTGTCTTAGCCAGCTACATTTACATCTTAGGCTACTTACTAGGACACCTACCTAGTAGAGCCAATCTTTTAGTCCTATTATTCCTATTCTTAGAAGTGTTGCTATTATATTTTCTGCCTTTATTATGCCTTCTTAGAGCCCTTAGGTATTTACCCCCTATAGTATTAACTATGCTGCGGCCTAAATTCCTCTTGCCTAAGATAGCCTCTGTACCTTTAACTCCTATATGCCTCTCTAGTATTAGTCTAACCAGTATTATATTACAGTAGATAGTTTCCTAGTACTCTTTTATACTCTACTTTAGCTCCTTTCTCTCTCTTACTATTATCTTTACTAGTCTCTTATACGTCTCCCTTTCTCCTCTATATGGGCCTAGGCCCTAATATAGCACCATTCTTCTTCTACTTTTTCTACCTGTTTCTCTAATATATCTTCCCTACTTTAGGGTTATTAGTTAGCTCTCCTATAGGGCACCCTAGGGTCCCTCTATAGTTTGTTTAGGCATGTTTTAATATACTTTATAACATTAGAGTTGCGCTCCTTTTGCGCCCTTTATATTACCGCGGCTTTAATATATAATTATAGGGGGGAGATATTAGCTTCCTTCTTAAGCAGTACTGTGGCCATCCGCTTATACCCACCTGTTATACTCTAGAGGTAGGCTATTTAGACCTTTTAGAGTGGTTTAAAGAGTAATTTAGGGGGGCCTTTTTTAGTTTCTCCTATGGCCTAAACACTAGATCTATATGTTATGGTTAGCCGGATAACTGCTGTGTATAGTAAGTGTGACCTTTAGAAGCATAGACCCTATATAGAATTAACAATTCTAGACATTATAATATACTACGCTTAGCCCTTACAGGCCGCTTATAATGCATATACGCTCCACTAGAGTTTACTATCTACCTATACTCCTAATACCCTTAGGCCTTAAACTGGTTAGCCCCTAAAGTCTTAAATATAGATTATATACTAGAGATCTATAGGTTAGTTGCGTTTTCTTATAAAATAGATTAGCTAGTATTTCTCTGGTAAGAATTAGACTCTATATCATCTTGCCTATTCTATATAGGTGTTATAGGCTTTCTCTAGTGTTCTGCAGTTCTCTACGGCCGTTAGCCTATATATAATTAGGTTTATATTATTAACAAAGCCTATCCCCTAGGTTGCCCCTTCCTTAAAGGACTTAAGTAGGTTGCTTACAAAGAAAAGGAAGAGTATGGGCGAGAGGGGTAATCCTTATAGTAATCCTGTTATAACTGTAATCAGGGGGCTCTAATATCCGCTAAAGACTAGCAATGTTTCTTTCTAGCCTATAAACCCTTAAATAAATTATATAATATATTCTAGGAAGCCCTTTGCCCTAAGAATGTATAGGAGGCGCTTATAGGGTATATTATTGTAGGCACCACTAATATCTAGGCTAAGCATTAATACTATAAAGTCCCTTTATATTGCTCATGCAGATTTAATAGTGGCGGTAAGTAATATAAGTACTAATAGTGTTAAGCAGTTCTTTTTTGCCCCTATTTAACTTTGTGGTAGTAGGGTGTGTTCCTTAACTATATCTACCATGCGGTTTACTATTACCCTTTCTAAAATCTTGCTAAGGGTGTTTTCTAAGGCAATAGGGCGGTAGCTTCTTGGGATTAAGTAGTCTACTTTGCCTTCTTTTTATAGGACAACCGTCATTATGGATCTTCTAAGTTATAGGTAGTAGCCTATAGCAAAGTATGCTCTAGCTATATCTACAAGCTAAGGTGCTATAAGTGGTCTACAGATCTTTAAGACCTTATTTAGTATCCCATCTAGTCCTAGTACTATATTATTTAAAAGGCAGCTAATAGTTCTGGCTATTTCCTCTATTATTATGTCGTTATTAACCCGTAGGCGGGTCACTGGTGTTTTACCTGTAATATCACTAAGGTCTACTGGAGCTGGTTAGGGAAAAAATCTTTCTATAAGGATCTTTGCCTTCTTATTGTTGTTATTAGTGGCCTATAACTCCCCTACTCTTTATAGGGGTGGTAAATATAGGTCTTCTACTAGGCGCCCTATCTTTTTTTTTGCCTATTTTGCTATAGCCTAAAGGCCCTTATTATAGGAGAGGCTTAGGTTAGAGGTATACTTGTTTATAAACCATCTCTAGTTATTCCTTACTTCTTTTTTTAGGGTATTCTTTAGCTAGTTTCTTATATCTTTATATTGTCTCTTGTCTTTAGGGTTGTAGCTACTTATATATTTCCTTCTTGCTTATTATTGGCTGGCAATAAGAGCTGTGTATTATGCGGACCATATATACCGCGTGTAGGGGCCTAATTATAAGACTGGGCAGTGCTCTTCTAGCCTATTTTTAATTGCTGCCTGGATCCTTTCTAGTCTTTAGTTAATTTCCTTAGGGGTGGCTAATAAGCCTCACTTGTTTGGTATTGGGTAGATTTCTTCTAGGTCTTAAAGTTATTATTTAACTATATTAAGGAAGCTATCTGTCTTAAGCTTTCTTATTACGTATCTTTTACTATTTAGTTACGCCTTAATATCTAGGTCTAGCTATATCTGGATAGGGATATAGTCTAAGGTAAGTGCCCATTCTTCTTTAGGGTTGCACCTTTTAAGTCTCTAGTATAGGCCTTCGTCTATAAATATGAGGTTAATTGTACTTCTGGCGGAGCCTTGTTGCTATATAATTGCTCCTAGGGGGGTGGCCAGTTTAAGGCCCCAGATATCTATGGCTCTTAGTAGGCACTCTGCCTATTATTTAGCAGCAATATAGATACCCCCCTACCACAGGTAGTAGAGGTTTATGTCTCCTAATAGGATAGAATCTATGCCTTTAGTTTCTAGTAAGCTTATTACTAATATAATATTCTTTGTTTATGGGACCCCTTTAACCCTAGGGTTATATACATTAATAATTTATACCAGTCCCCTATATGTCTAGATTGTTATAACTATAATATCTAGGTTAACTGCCTGCCATAACTACAAGGACAGGCTAATAGCCTTGCTAATTATAAAGCACACGTGTGTAGCTGCTTTTGGTTTATATAGGAGCTGGAATCCTTAGGGGCAGTATATTGATTGTGTGTAGGTATTGTAATACGGCTCTTATATGGCAAGGATATAGTGTTTCTCTAGGTCTAAACTGTCTAGTAGGGGCCTTGCAAGACGGTGGTTTGTATTGCCGTAGTTATACTATATAATGGATAGGTGGCGGACCCCTAGCGAGGGTCCTTTGTCTCTCCTTTGTTCCTCGCTTCTTCTATTTCCGCTTTCTCTAGGATTTTCAGAATTTCTGTCTCTTGTGTCTACACCCTGGTCGCTACTTATTTTGTATAGAGCTTTCTATTCCCGTGTCTTGTGTTCCTACTAGCGCTTCTATGTCTAAGTAGCTAAATTATTAGCAGGATTATAGAGAACTTAATTTAAACTATTACTAACCTTGCCGCTAGGTAGTGTGGTATTATAAAAAGAGATGTGCTAAAGGGAATAGCTAGTAGGTTACGCAGCAGAGGCCGCCTAGTTATTAGTATAGTTATAAAGGTTAAGGATAGGGCTAGGAGGAAATGTTTTACAAAAGGGTAATTTTTATTACTTTATGGGCCTAAGGTTCTTAGAGTTATCGGAGCTATAATTAACGTTTTCTTATTGTTTAAGCTAATTAAGTCTCCGCTTCTTTGACGTTAACAATATACTTCTTAAGTTTATCTTTTAATGCCCACCCTTATTAGCTAATAGGTTATCTATATTTACGTTTATTAGTTTAGGGTTATAGTAATTACAGTCTTTACAACTTACTAGCGCCCTTTACTCTCTTAGCTCCTAAAGACTCTAGACTAGTAACTAATATTATAAGTTCCTAACTAAGCTATAGAGTGGTTCTATTATAACGGCTATTAGCTAGGTTGTTACTATCTAGCAATATAGGTTTAGTATAGCTGCGTATAGGTATATAGGAGAGCTCTTTTAACACTTCTAGCGAGGGTAACTTATTATCGTTATTACTGCTATTATTTCCATATTCTTTAGGTTTTTAGGTCTAAGTTAGTTATAGTATCTTTAATAACTATTAGATCCGCTACTACTTATTAAATATACACTAGAAAATAATAAAAAAGGTTAAAATAAACTACCTTAACTACTTCCTCTACTACTACTTATATTGCAAATATCTTTATTCTCACCATCCCTATTATCCTTATTATTATTCTTCTTGTTATTATATTTAGAATCTATAGGCATTTTATTAGACGGAATATCTAAATTAAGGCCTTATGTAGAGCGAAGTACCTAAAAGTAGCTAAGCTTAATACGCTTTAGGATCGTCTTTTAGGGGAAAATAAGGTCTATTAGACTTCCTCTAAAGTATGCCCGCGCTTATTATTAGGGCTATAAATTATATAATGCTAGTAAGGGGCTTTTAGCTTTTCTTAAGTAGTAGTGTAGAAATTAATTAAATAAATTTTTTTATAGAGAAATGGTATTTGTTGCTGTTGGTCATATAGGGTAACTCACCAATAACGACTACTTGAGTAGGTTATAGTGATGTTGGTTAATAAAGCTTGTTTGATTGGAATAGGGGAGGGCGAGGAGCTTAAGGCTCCTCGCCACGCTAGTGCCGCGGCTATACGTGACCACACGTGATATATTCCCAACACTAGCAACTCTTCTTTTGTGGTTGCCATCTATATATGAAATACCGCTTAACTAGCGTAACAAGTATCAATCCTCCTTACTTACTATTGCTACTGTAATATGTGACGGCTTGTATAAATGCTTTTAAACTAAAACTTGCGGATTGTTATCTAATGAAGATACTAAGCTAAGGAAAAGAAGAAGAAGAATAATTATTAGGGAGTGGTAGGTAGATATATCGCAAGGGCTACTAAGGCGCTAGTGGTAAGCGAACCAATGGCGATTTTCTATCCCGGGGATAGAAAATCCTGATTGGTTGTTTAGAGTTAGGGTGGATATCGTGTTAAGGGCGCTAAGGCGCTAAACGTAAGCGAGCCAATAGCGATTTTTTATACTGGGTATAGAAAATCCTAATTGGCTAGCTGAAACCAGTATCCGCAGATTGCAGTAGAACTTGGTAGACAGTTATAGTGGAACTTAGTAGACAGTTGCGGTAGAATTCTACTCCCTTTTAACCCAACCTTTAACTCATATATAGAGAATGTTTGTGTTAACAAACGTTTCTAGAGCCTTATTTGGGTTTGCCTTTGTTATTACATCTGCTGGGTTGTCTTGGCCATTAATCTATTAAATCTTAAAGAGTTCTTGTTGTTCGTAAGATTGCCAAAGTGCTATAATGTCGATTATAAGGCGCTTCTCCTTTGTGGTACCAAGCTTAACTAAACACTTATAGAGGGAATATAAGTCGGTACACATGATTGTAGGGATAGCGGGAAGTTCAAGTTAATTTATAATTATTTTTAGGGTAGTTCTAATTGTAATTGTTATATTAACTCTGCTAACCATTCCATATATCTCTGACGCTAGAACGCTTTAAGTAACATACTTACTCTTGGTTAAGCTCTAATGGATAAAATTACCATGGATTGTGAAGTTATTCTCTCTAGTAGATTTGTTCGCGATAATAATCTTATATCCTAGCTAGGAGCTAAAATCTTTATTATTTACGAATGATTTATTAACAAATACAAAGAGCTTGGCGGTGGGAAGATTAATAGGCACATAGAGTAGTCCCCAATTAAGATAGTTTATTTGCCAGGAAAGACGCTTATTTAGGGCAAGAACGTCATCCTTAGTTAGTTCCTGGTGTTGGGCGGCAATAGAGAGATTAAATAAAGCCTTGGGTTAATAGATAGAAGTAATATAAGCTCCGCGAGCGCGTTGCTCCACGTATCCTTGTTTTAGAGAGTTGACGTTAATAACGTTAATCTTCTTGCCTTGACCCTTCTGGCATAAAGCAATAGAATCCTTGTTTAGGAAGAGGATGCATCCATTAAAAAGTAATAGTGTTGTTAAATTAAGCTTTTCCTTTGGCTTTGCTATAAGATTTGCCTTTACTAGCTTATCTTCTTTAAGAGCTAAGAATTGGTTGTCTCCTAAGATAATTGTATTATTAGTTTGCATGCTAATAATTCCAAATGGGGTTCCTATGGTTGTGATAAAAAAGCATAGATTAAATATAGAAGTAGTTATTAAAAGTTTCTCTTTGTGGTGCTTGCTGTAGGTAGCCCACCAATAAGTTCCTGCCTCTGCGATTCTATATAATGGCTTAAGCACAACCATAATTGTATCTTTAGGATATTGGTGGCGAATTTGCTCTAGAAGGTATGCCAGTATTAAGCGCTAAAGGCGCGTCTCTAATTGGGTATAGGCCTGAGTAATATCTCTTAAATAAACCGCCATTCTATTCTTTATTAGGGAGGGAGCTAGCGTAATAATAACTTACTGACTAGCTCGTTGAATTATAGGGGATTGTGTAAGAATTACTTTCTTGCTATTATTGTTATAACCTTAAATAACCAGTCTTGACTTCTTAAATAGGGTATTAGTGGCTTTGCCTTTAATCTTGTTAACTATTCTTAACTTAAAGATGCGAACTCCATTAAACTTAGCAGGGTTATATTTCTCAAATTTAAAGACTCCTCTTGCAATAAGACCGTTGATCTCCTGCTTGTTAGATGCTTGGAAAGGGGCTCCTAGAGTTATAATACGGCCTTCCTTTTAGAGTTGTTTTGCGAGCTCGAAGTCCGCCTTCTCTTTAGCTATTATGAAGGCCATTGACAACTTAACTCTACTCTTAATGGCGGCAACGAATTGCTCTTTGAAATTAATAAGATGTTAGTAATTTTGTAATCCTTTTAGGCGACCTCTACTATGTTGTGGTTGCGGCGTATCTGCTATAATTATATTAGAATTGTGGTTGCCTTCTAGAGCTTGTTAATCATAGCTCTTCTTTAGGGCATCTTCTGTGGCATCCTGCAAAGGTTTAGAACTGTTATCTTTGTAGTAAGGCTTAATAACAGTTAAACGGAATTAAGTGGGTCTGTAAGGCATCTAAATAGTGCAAGTTTGACTATTAATTGTAATGAGTTAATATGGGCCTAACCACCCTCCCTTTTTACGCCATACGCGTACCTTAGACTGGAGTGGCAGATTAAGCATAGCTAAGGTATTTAGGCCATTTCTTATTCCTAGTGCGTCATTGACCTGACGTGTGGCGTAGAGACGTCGGACCTCCTTTATTACCTTGTGAATAGCCTTAGCTCGTTGCATAACAGAGGGAGATAGTGGAGAATTGTTAGTTATTTAAGGGTAGGCGCCAAAGACTAGTAGCGTGGGTACGAGTCTATCTGGGCCAGCGGAATCGTTAACAGCTTTAATAGCCATTTATAAGGTAAGTTCTTCGCTAGCGTCCTCTAGTTCTAAAGAGATAATCTTATATACGCGGCGTAATGGCGTGTGATATCGTTCCACTTTTCTAACGCTATTATGTGCCTTAATAGGGACTTCCTTAACCTTAATTGCCATTACCTTTGTCTGTTGTCGAAACTCTATAGATAAAAAGTTCTTTCCTACATCGTGGATGATTTAATTAGGGGGTCCTAGGTAGATATTAATCTAGTATAATTAAAGGGTATCCCATGCGTTTCTAGCTAACATATCCTTTAAGAAGCGTGCGGCTTGGAAGGAGGTTAAGAAGTTAACAACTTAGAGTACTGGCTTGCCGCTGAGATACATAACGTCAACGATGATACAGAAGTTGAAGTTGTAGTTATCTTTAAGGGTGAACTTAAATTGGCTAGGGGACTTCTAGTTTATTTAGCAGTAATAGCAGTACTTTATAAGATGCTTAATTGCCTTAACCTTGACTTTATAGCCTGCCCGCTAAAGAACCCTAAGTAATTGGTAAACGGATGGGTGGCTAAAATAATGGTGTAGTTAATATAACTCTAACTTAGTTAAATGGCTTTAAGCAACACTCTTTTCTAGTTAATAAAGGAGTAACTAGGGGTGACCCTACTTACGTATAATAGGCACCCGATTATCTCCCTAAACGAGTACATTCTTAAGGTTATTAAGCTTGATGCCTAATTTATCTATATCTCCAATGCAAAATAGAAATGGGGTATTCGTGGGAATAATATGGAAAGTAATACACCCCAAGGGGGTTTGGACCCTAATTGTGCCAAGAGAGATTATAGTACCCTTGCCAAAACGAATCGTGTGTTGGCCTGCCGTTAAATGGTCGATCTAAACAGAGCTATTAAGCTGCTAAAGAGCTCGAACTTGAGGTTCTCCTACTATAGATACTCCTGCGGCTCTAGTATCTGGTATAATACCATAGAAGACGTTCGCCGAGTATCTATTATTGAAGGAGAATGTAGAACTCTTCTTTAGCTTATTAAAGATGTCTAACTTTGTAATAGCATGGAGCGTAGATTGGTCATTAAGAATAGTAATAGTTTATATGCCATCTACCTTACTATACTTAGTGAAGTATTGGTTGGGAAAGTAGTCCTTAATTTCTATATCTATAAGAAGCTGTTTGGCCTCGTTAACCTTACCCTTAAGATCTTCTTCGCCTTTATATTAAACCAGGAAGCTTTGGAAGTAGGCTATAGTAACCTTATAATTTCCAATATTTCGTGCGCTCTGGCGAAACTTATTATATGCCTCCTTTTATCTGTTAAGAGGGTGCCTAGTTGACTAGCAATTTAGCTTCTTATAAATATAGCATTTCTTCTGTTAATTGTTTTGAGATAAACCTCCACGAGGACCTCCACGGTTACTTTATAGTCGACGTTAATTGTACCCTCTGCCGTATTCCTTACCCCGGCCACTATATGTTCGATCAGTCCAGTTATGATCGTGTTGGTTAGTTGGGTCGATTGAAGTAGGTTAGGGTTAGGTGTTAAATTGCTATACTTCTTAAGAGCGCAGAGCGGTGCCAATAGAGGATCTTAATTAAGCACACACTCCTTCGTAAGTATTTGCAGGATTAAAGAGAGTAAGATTGTATTCTTTAACGCCTTAGCATGCGCTAATAACTTGATCGCGTAGGCTGAAATCCTCTTAATATAATTTGGATAAACCATGCTAAATCGTCTAAAGTTAATTAAAGAGCTTTTGAAGATAATCAAGCCGAGGGACACCTGGGTTTGTAGTAATAATCCTTAGGAAGGTAGTCTCTCTCTATTCTAATATATACTGCTGCTTATTCTCTTCTGTTTTAAAGTGGTATCTTGACTTATATATTATGCGGTTGAAATTATATCCTTTTCCTGCCAAATAATTATAATAGAAGGTACTAGCTCGACCCTTAAGCATAATGGAATAGGTATTATAGTATTGATTAGACTCTATTCCTACCTTCTAGTAATAGTTATAGAAGATATGTAGTTTCGAATTAAGAATATTATATAATTCCCCTCTAAACTTCTTCTCCTAATCCGAATAGAGCTTCGCAAGCTCTATAAGCAATTTTGAACTGCCTCCGATTTGAGATTAAGATAGAGGAGGTAGGGGTTGTATTACAGGCTGTAGTAGGGACGTAGGTCTGGTTGGTGGAGTCCAAAGGTTGTTAAATTGTAAAGCAATGGGATCCTGTGCCTGCTCTCGTTGGGGTATAGTATCCGATGTTAAGGTTACGGGTTGAATTGGATACAGAGGAGTTAAAGGTAGAGATAGGTTCGTCTCTAGAGGTGTATTGCTTAGGTTCTATTGTAAGTTAAGCTTCCTTATAGTGCGTAGTTAGTGCTTAATCTCTTATAGAGTCTATTTATATTCTTCTTTTGCGTTAATAACCTGCTCCTGAATGTTGTCTCTAATAGTACCCCCGTCCTTAGGGACAAATACTCCATTCTCCTAAAGGAAGTTACGGAAGTCCTATATAATATCCTTGTTTATGGGGGCCTATGTTTCCTTTGTCCATCTAACAAAGTCCTCCTTTATACATTCCCATAGCGCGGTATTGTTGTATTCACTGTCCTTGTAATGTGCTATATGGTGTAATAAAAATCCATTTAAGTCTTGTTCATTAGCGTTTGCAAGGTTAATTATAGCTTTGTTCTATATCTTTGGGTTAATGTCTTCCTTATACTTCTTCAGGTAGGTTAACGCCATGGTAGGTGTAGAATTGATGGGGTGTCGTATATTGAAGGTAGGTAGGATTTTCGGTTTTATAGGATCTCGTAGGTTTGCTATTAAGAGGTAGGCAATTCGAGATGTTGTTTGACGCGTTTTGGACGTCGTTTGACGCGTTTCGGACGTTAACTTAGGACCCTAGGTTTAGTAACACTTTTGACCTAAAGTACTTAACCAAATTTTCGTAAACGCGGTTGTTCTGCGTGATGGACGTAACTTGGTATCTCCTAGTACTTAGTGATACTTCTATTACTAGTTTTCCGCAAGTCTAAGGTAGTATAGTATCGCCGGGATCCATTCCATATGAGCGTATATAGCACCCCTGTATGAGACTGTCTCTTCTGTTCGAAAACCTAGCTGCTTTGTAGTTAACTGTGTATTCAACCACTGATTAGTGTTGGTTATATAGGGTGACTTACCAATAACAACTACTCGAGTAGGTTACAGTGATGTTGGTTGATAAAGCTTGTTTGATTGGAATAGGGGAGGGCGAGGAGCTTAAGGCTCCTCGCCACGCTAGTGCCGCGGCTATACGTGACCACACGTGATATATTCCCAACAGTTGCTATTGCTTAAGGGAAATTATAGGATTTTAAAATGCGTGCTAGTTCTACCTTTACCGCTAGCTTTCGCCTATAGCCTAGGCTTCTTAACTAGCTAAGGTATTTAATATGTGCCGTTTGCGGAGCAAAGGTCTATAATGGCTTAAACCTACTACCTAATTAACACCTTTGGTAAATTGCGGTTAAAATAGCGCCCCGCTTACCTAGCTAGAATATTTAGCTTTAATAAGGCCGTTATATTAGTATTCCCTAATAAATAGCAACGCTAATATATCTACTCTAACCTAATAGAACTAATCTCCTATATTAATTATTAGCTAAATATAAAGCCTAATATGCGCGTTACTGGATATCTATAATAGAAGGAGATAGTATCTTTATTAGTAGCGAGCGGAGTCCCCCTAATGCTAATTACTCTAATATGCCTACTACCTATATTAAGTAATCTAGACGTGCTGGTAGGGAGTAGGGCTCTCTAATACTTATTACTCTAAGACGCCTACTGCACGTATAATTATTAAATAATTTAAGTATGCTAGTGGCTCTTTACTAACCCCTCCACCACTAATATACCTACCCTTCTATATTATTAGGTAATTTAAACCTACTAGTAGTAAGCGGAGCTCTTAAATACTAATTACTCCATTACTAGCACGCCTATAGCCTATATAATTAAGTAACTTACTAGCGGCGAGTAGAAGACTTACTAGTAGTAGGCGGAACCCTCTAATACTAATCGCTCTGTCACTAGCACGTCTGCTAGCTATACTAAGTAATCTAAACCTACTACGCAGCAAGCGAGGCTCTATTAGGTAATCCAGATATATTAGTAGTAGGCGGCATAGGATACCATGTAATACTCACCCTCCTAATATAGGCTAGCTAGTATTAATCCTTTATAGTTATGTACCCTAACCTAAAAGACTAAACCTTATCGCTTAAATGTTTCGTAAGTAGTAAGGTAGTTAAATAGTCCTTTATGTCTAAGTCTATAAATTATACGGTGTCCTTAACATATCCGTTTTAATATAACTATATAGGTAGATAGGTATACGTATATAGCTACCTAGAATGCCACTTACAAGGTCTAGTTTAAATATCCCAGTAGGGTATAGCCGCTTAGATGTTTAGCTAGGTTTCTACTAAGTAACCTAGTGGCATGTCCTTATAATATAGGCGGCTTTAACTATTAGCGGACGCTAAAGCTGTTAGCTTTATATAATGCATTCTAGAGAAAAATAGCACCCAATTAAATTGTATAATATATCCTTAACCCCATAGAGAAGGCGGGGCGGGACAAGGCAAGGCGGTATACCTATCTATCCCTACCTAGAAAGGATATATAAGCAGCTATGGAGCAGTCTTGGGAATTAAAAAAAAAGATAAGAGAGAAAGTGGAATTATAAGGGTATATACGCGCTAAGCGGATAGAGGTAGCACTAAAAGAACTTAATAAGTATTAGAAAGCTATTAATACTAAAGGCCAGAGTTAGAAGAGGCTAAAGCTATTAACTGGCCATTATAGGAGAGAAACTTGCTTATAGGAAAGGCCGTAATTAACTATATTAATTATTAATTAAAGATATAAAATGGATACTTATATAAGTGTTAGCGCTAAAGGGCGAATACATTTTTATGCAATAGTGACAAGCAATAAGAAGAGGAGGCGTGGTATAAGAAAAGATAAGGATAAGAAGAAAACAAGGCCCTTTTTAGTAAAGGTTGGGGATTTTAGCAGAGCTAAGGTTTGCTAAGTTCTTACGGACCAACCGCTCCTTATTAGCGAATTCTTTACTTTATAGGGGATAGGAGGCCGTATATACGTACTTTCTCTACCCTATAACCAAATTCTACTATAGGGCGTCTAATTATAAGATAATCCTTATATAAGATAAACTTCATAAATATTATCTCCTATATTACCATCTTTTAGTTAACTTTTACTTCTAGAGCTGTTTTATAATTCTTTCTTAGAGAAGGCAAGTAGAAAATAACAAAATTTAGCTTAAAAGATTGTTAATTAATTTCTATCTAATAATGCCAGACTAGCTAGTACCATAGTTCTGTGTTAAGCTCTATTTCCTTCTTTATTACTCTAATCTTTGCTAATATTTAAGTTCTTCTCTTCTTACCTATTTTTATATCTATTTCTATCTCTATATATAATTTGTTCAGCCTTCCTTTTAGCATTTCTAATATACTCTCCACTAGATATTTATACTTCCCTAAATCCTTAAGGAACCCTTTTATTATTTCTTTAGTATTTTTTAATATAATTTTAGGATCTCTATGCCCTATTAATATTAGAACTACTTTAGTACTGCTATACCAGAACTTATTTAAATTTATTCTTTTCTCTCCCCTATTTTTCCTTCTTCTTCTTCTCCTTTTTTTCTTCTCTTCTTTCTTCTTTTTCTTCTTTACCTCCTCCTTTTTCTTCTTCTCCTTTTCCTTCTTCTTCTTTTCCCTTTCCTTTTCCTTCTTCTCCTTTTTCCTCTCCTTCTCCTTCTTCTTTTTCTTCTTTACCTTATCCTTTTCTTTTTTCTTTTTTTCCTTTTCTTTCTTTCCCTTTCCTTTCTTAGCTTTCTTTCCTTTCCCTAATTCTATTAGCTTTTTATACTTTTTTACTAGGGAATTTTCCTTACCCTTTATTACTTCCCCGTCTAAATTGTTTTCTTTATTATCTATATTGTCCAAATTACCCAAGTTATCTAAGTTGTTAAGTTGTTTAAGTTGCTATCTTCTTTCTTTTCTAATAACTTATCTAATAAGGAGTTGTCCTTGTAGTCCCTAAAGGAAGACAAGTCTAAGTTGTCCTTATTATCTAAGTTATCTAAGTCTAAGTTACTGTCCTCTTCCTCCTCTAATAACTTATCTAATAAGAAGTTATCCCTAAAGGTGGAGTTATTAGAGTTATTCTTAGAGGAAGATAAGTCTAAGTCGTTTAAGTCGTCCCTCTTTCTAAATTTCCTCTCGCTTATCCACTTCCCCCCCTACTAGCATCTATTACTTTCTAGTATATTTTAGTATGCCGTTAGGCTCTAGTTACTTTGCCTTCTTTTAATACCCCTTTAATTCCCTATTAATAAGTCCTAATTTATACTTATTGCATAATACGGTCCTTAGGAACTACCTTTTTACGCCGTTTGCCTTAATATATATAGCTATAATTAGCATATTAGTGTAATAGGGTGCGTCGTTTTTAACTTTTAAGGAGATATAACCTTTTAAGCTTAATTCTCTGTCTACTAATACTATACCTCTAATAGCGATGCTTATAAAGGGGACATCCTTAATATACTTCTTCTCGTCCTTTTTAATTAGATTTGGGTATTTATCCTTATAGATTTGCAAAATCCCTTTACTAAATCTTCTACTTATAACAAACATATACCTTTTACAACTGTTAAATATCTTTAGATATTAGATTAGGAACTAATAGCTGCTATAACCTACCTCTTACTTGCCCCTAAGCCACCACCATTGGCTATTTAATAAGACTTAACCTCGCTTCTTCGTCGCCGCTAGAGGTTTAAAAGTTTTATTAGTGTTATCTTTAGTAACCTTTATATAATCCTTCTTCTTCCCCTTTTCCTTTTCCTTCTTTTCTTTCCCCTTTTTCTTCTTCCCCTTATCTTTTTTAGCTGTTTTCTTCTTTATAGATAGGCCTAATTATAAAAACAGCCTAAAATTATTTTATTTATATATCTTATACCCCTACCCCTTAGCGTTGTATAATATATCTCTTATATTTTGGAGCTCTTGCTGCACCCGGCCCAAAAAGACCAAACCAACTAAAAGAACCCTAAAAAACACCCTGATAATCCCCTAAGATGCATGCATCACAGGGGAGGCACAGGTGGAACGATGGTGGTACGCAGTCGCGCGCGACCGCCAGACCTATACCCAATAATAGCCCCCCACAATAATAACAAGGACGGGCGAATACTATACCAGAAAGCGGAAATACCCTAATTAAGAAGGCATCTAACAAAATACAAAGCCTATTGGACGCGTCTAGTATCTGGAACTGTGGGGGAGTATCTGTTAGCCATTACGAACTAATGCAGCTAGTAGAATGGCTCTAGTCTAGTAAACCTTAGGTGCCCCTTTAGCAAACCCTTAATTAAATCCTCTAACGGCTAAACAAAATCGAAGATAAATAAAACCCCCCCCTATAGGCGAACCGCACCTGGGCCGCCGTAGCTGCGCTCCTATAGCATAGGGAACCTACCCCCCTAAAAACAATAACTGGGCATATAATCACAATACGACCAAATATAGAAAAGGCAGAGGAACTTAGGGGACAATTAGAAACAGAAGTTCTTACAGAGATTTGCAAGGAGGTCCACGACGCCGTCATAGTCTAATACCTTAGGAGTGGAGATATTAGAGTCACCCTAAAGGACCAATAGGCAAAGGAACGGGCCGTAAAGGCAGGGGACAGGCTAGGAGAGCGTATTAGTATAAAAGTGCTTTATAAAGATTACCCAGTTGAAGTCCTGTTGGTTCCTATAAGCCTTAGGGTAGAAAGGGGACGCCAGGCGGACAATACAGCAACTATATAGGAGATAGTAAAACAAATAGAACGCCTTATACTAGGACTTATAATTACCCAGATCTAATAGCTTTAATAGGAAAATACAAACTAAGCATATAATAAGAATAATAAGAGGATATAAGGGGCGCTAGAGACTTGCTAGGGAGACAATAAATGAATACATAGCTCCCTTATCGTTAGCGTATATATACTAGGAATGCAAAAACTCCTTATCCAAAAAGGAATAATTATAAATGGCCTTATATATAACATAAGGCTCTACAACTACAGACTACGCCTAGAATAATATTATTGCTGCGCATAATAGGGACACACCTAATCCACATACGCAGTACAGGTATGCTGCGGCCACTGTGCAGGCCCCTACAATATAAGACAATGTATAAATTAAGACTAAATAAAATGCGCAAACTGTTACCAAAGCACACATAAGGCGTGGGAGAGAGAAGACTGTATTAAATATAGGAGACGGAAGGAAAGGGCTTAATAGCTATAGGAACAACTATACACTAGGTTATATAAATAGAAACAACAGGCGATAAGCTAGGGGGACGCAGGTGTCTTCCTAGCGTTTCCTACCTTTAATACTAGGGGGCTAAGCCAGCCATCCCAAGCCTTAATGGGCTAAAAGTGACGCCGTGTGATATTACTAGACTGAACAGGGACATAAGGGATATATAGGACACAAGGGAGAGAACGCCTAATAGGAAGACCCCTATAGATGGCTACGGCAAGTTTAAGGCCGGGATAATTAAGAATTAGATTTAATGCGGCAAATATAACATACGCAGCTAGCTTATAAGGGGCATATAGCCAACTGGCGAGAATAGGGGAAGAACTGGAGGCAATAATAGACTTAGATTTAGAAAGGCTAGTAGGAATATAAGACACAGAAATAGAAAGCTCTATATAAAATAAGTAGTGGCCAGGGAGCAAATATAGGAGACAGAAGTTCTAAACATTTTAGAGAAAGTGGAAATGGAAAAAGTAAGGAGTAAAGAAGAGGCGAAGGACCCCCGCTAGGGGTCCGCCACTTAACCATTATATAGTATAACTACGGCAATATAAACCACCGTCTAGCAAGGCCCCTACTAGATAGTCTAGACCCAGAGAAACACTATATTCTTACTATATAAGAGCCATATTATAATACCTATATACAATTAATATACTGCCCCTAAGGATTTTAGCTCCTATATGAACCAAAAGCAGCTACACGCGTATACTTTATGATTAGCAAAAATATCAGCCTTGCCTTATGGTTATAGCAGGCAGTTAACCTAGATATTGTAGTTATAACCATTTAGACATACAGGGGACTAGTATAAATTATTAATATCTATAACCCTAGGGTCGAAGGGGTAGCATAGACAGAGAATATTATATTTATAATAAGCTTGCTAGAAACTGAATACACGGAGTCTATCCTACTAGGAGATATAAACCTCTACTACCTATAGTAGGGGGGCATCTATGTTGCTGCCGATTAATAGGTAGAGTGCCTACTAAAAGCTATAGACAATGGGGGCCTTAAGCTAGCTACCCCCCTAGGTGTAATTATATGGCAATAGGGCACCGCCAAAAGTACAATTAACCTTATAATTATGGACGAAAACCTATACTAGAGACTTAAAAGGTGCTTCCCTAAAGAAGAATAGGCACTTACCTTAGACTATATCCCTATCCAGATACAACTAGATCTGGACATTAAGGCGTAACCAAATAGTAAAAGATACGCAATAAGGAAGCTTAATATAGATAGCTTCCTTAATATAATTAAACAACAACTCTAAGACCTAGAAGAAATCCACCCAATACCAAATAAGCGAGGCTTATTGGCTACCCCCAAGGAAATTAATTAAAAACTAGAAAGAATTTAGGCAGTAATTAAAAGCGGGCTAAAAGAGCACTGCCTAGTTTCAAAACCGGGCCCCTACGCGCGACATATATAGTCCGTACAGTGCGCGGCCCTTATAGCCGGCCAACGACAAGCAAGGAGGAAATATATAAGCAGCCATAATTCTAAGGACGAAAGACGATATAAAGACATAAGAAACCAGCCAAAGAATACCCTAAGAAAAGAAGTAAGGAATAACTAGAGATAGTTTATAAATAAATATACTACTAACCTGACTCTCCCCTATAACAAGGGCCTTTAGACTATAGCAAAATGGGTAAAAAAAAAAGGCGGGACGCCTAGTAGAAGATCTATACCTACTACCCCTATAAAGAGCAGGCGAACCATAGGCTACAAGTAACAATAATAAGAAGGCAAAGATCCTTATAAAAAGATTTTTCCCTTAACCAGCTCTAGCAGACCTTAGCAACATCACCGGTAAAACACTGGTGACTCGCCTAAGGGTTGACAGCGACATAACAATTAAAGAAATGGCCAGAACTATTAGCCGCCTCTTAAACAACACAGCACTAGAACTAGATAGGATCCTAAACAAAGCCCTAAAGACCTATAGACCACTTATAGCACCTTAGCTTGTAGACGTAGCCAGAGTATACTTTGCAATAGGCTACTACCCGCAACTTAGAAGATCTATAACGACAGTTATCTTACAAAAAGAAGGTAAAGTAGACTACTTAATCCCAGAAAGCTACCGCCCTATTGCCTTAGAAAACACCCTAAGCAAGATCTTAGAAAAGGTTATAGCGGACTATATAGCAGACACGGTAGAGGAACACGCCCTACTACCACAAAGCTAAATGGGGGTAAGAAAGAATCGCTTAACGCTATTAGCACTTATACTACTCGCTACTACTATTAAAACTGTATAGGCTATGCGAAAGGACTTTGTAGTATTAATGCTTAGCCTAGATATCAGCGGCGCCTACAACAATATACCCCATAAGCGTCTCCTATATATCCTTAGGGCAAAGGGCTTCCTAGAATAGATTATTTAATTTGTTTAAGAATTTATAGGCTAGAAAGAAATAGTACTAGTCTTTAGTAGATACCAGAGCCCCCCTATCGCAATTATAATAGGAATACTATAAGGATTACCTCTATTGCCTATACTCTTCCTCTTCTTTGTAAGTAACCTGCTTAATACTTTTAAGGAAGGGGCGACCTAGGGAATAGGCTTTGTTAATAATATAAACCTAATTATATATAGGCCAACAGCCGTAGAGAACTGTAGGACACTAGAGAAAGCCCACAACACCTATATAGAATAGGTAAGATAATATAGAGTCTAATTCTCACCAGAGAAATACCAGCTAATCTATTTTATAAGAAAACGTAACCAATCTGCAGATCTTTAGTATATAATCCATATCTAAGGCTTTAGGGGTCAACTGGTTTAAGGCCTAAGGGTATTAGAAGTATGGGTAGATAGTAAGCTCTGGTAAAGTGCACATACGGCATAAGCGGCTCGTAAGGGCCAAGTATAGTATATCGCTATATCCAGGATCGTTAATTCTATATAGGGTCCATGCTTCCAGAGGTTACGCCTACTATATATAGTAGTTGTCTGGCCAACTATAACGTATAGATCTAGCATTTGGGCCACTAGAGAAACCAAGAAAGGCCCCCCTAAATCACTCCTTAAACTACTCCAAAAGGTCCAAACAGCCTGCCTTAGGAGTATAATAGGCGGGTATAAGTAAACGGCCACAGCACTGCTCGAGAAGGAAGCCAATATTCCCCCCCTATAACTATATATTAAAGCTGATGCAATGTAAAGGGTGCAAAAGGAACGTAACTCTAACGTCATAAAGTATATCAAGACACGCCTAAATAAACTATAGAGGGACCCTAGGGTGCCCTATAGGAGAAGGAACCAACAACCCTAAAGTAGGGAAGATATATTAGGAAAACAGGTAGAGAAAGTAGAAGAAGAATAGTGCGGCGCTAGGGCCCAGGCCTATATAGAGGAGAAAGGGAGACGCGTAAGAGGCTAGCAAAAACAACAGCAAGAAAAAGAAAGGAGCCAAAGTAGAGCATAAAAAAGTACTGGAAAACCATTAACCGCAATACAATACTGGTTGGACCGACGCTAGAGAGATAAATAGGAGTTAAAGGTATAGAGGTAGACTTAGGTAAGGGGAACCTAAGCTATAGCATGGGTAATGCCATAGGGGGTAAATACCTAAGGGCTCCAAGAGGGCCTAATAAAGGCAGAAAATACAATAGCAACACTCTTAAGGATAGGAATAATAGGACTAAAAGATTGGCTTTACTGGGTAGGTGTTCTAGTGGGTAGCCTAAGGTGCGAATGTAGCTAGCTAAAACAGACACCAAAACACGTAATACTGTTATGCCCCTTATATACTGGCCGAGAAGCAATGCTCTTAGCAGCTAGTATAGAAAACTATAATACACTGCTTTTAACACAGAAAGGCCTTAAGGCGGCTACCCAGTGGCTTATTAGCTAAAATGTGCTAGACCAGTTCTGGGTTGCAAAGAAAATAGCAATAAAAGGTAAAGGGGCGAGTAACAGGCGCCCCCTAATAACTCTACAGGAGTAGAGTACAGTGTGTAATACTAGCGCGTCCGTAGGTTTGTTACGGCAGCAGTGGTTCCTAAGGAGGTCAAAAAGTAAGGTAGTAGAGCACCACTAGTGACTTGTAGGCGACTCGCAAGCGAGCCCCAAAAGGCGGGGAGACGGATTACGGGGTTTTCTCAAATAGAGTTTTCTCCCCATATATATATAAGGAGTAGTCCGCGTGGGCCCAACAGGGATCCGAATCGGACGTTAAGCAATGAATAATAATAATTATAAAAACACCTACCGCTCCACCCGCTATCTTTTAAAAATATTATTGTTAAGAGTAAGGGTAAAAGGAAGAAAGTTTAAAAGATCCTTTCTTTATTCTCTATACTAGGCTACTAGTAATTTAGTATTAATTATATCTAGGTAGTTTTTTGCTATCTCTATACCAAAATTATCTAGTCCTCCTTTTATTATATATATAAGTATATTTCTTAAATCCTTTAACAATAAAAGAACTGTCCTATAACGAACAGTGCCTAAGAGTTTATGGCAGTTATATACTTTATTATATTTAATAGCTTCTTAATTTGCTTTTTTTTAGATTATTAAGAGCTATAGAGTTGTCTCTAATAACAACTTACCAAAAAATAGGAACTAACTTTTTATTTTGGTAGTTGATATAAAATTTGCTAACTTAATTAGGATTAAAATTATTATCTTTTATTTCTTAATCTCCGTCCTTATCTGTTATTAGATTTTGTGGCGTAGTTAAGAACTTACTATAGATAAACCCGTTATCTAGCTCTGGCCTCTTTATGCCTTTTTTTTTACTATTAGGAGGATAGTTAAAGTTAATCAGACCCTTCTTAGGGGTCCAATTCTTTATTTCTTTAACATACTCGCTTAGAATATTAAGTTTTTTAGCAATATTTATAATAACTATATAAAAGTTAGTTGTATATAAGTGTATATATATTAAACGCTATACTTTAAAGAGCCTTGTTGCCATTATTTACGCCACCCTACTTTAGATATACTTTCTACACTACCTTCCGCCACGCTTATATTTTCTAAGTAGGACTTAGGTTATCGCCCTTCTTAAGTTAAATAATTTTTAGTGAACTGGCGTCGTTATTACTCCACTTAAGAATTTTATCAATCTTATTCTGGTATATTTGGTTTTCTTATTTAGATTTGGATAGTTCTTTAGCTCTATTTCCCTTTCTCTATTGCTTTTTTTTAGGGATTATTATTAGGGAATGGGGTCGCTTCTAGAGTAGGGGGCGCGTTATCGGCTATTATTAACAAATTGGCACTAGTGCCTAATAATAAAAATTTAAAGATTTAAATGAAAGGAACTAACCTTTTATATTTGCCTTAATTATATATAGTGCCTATTATATATCTTATAGTACTAGCAATACTTAGGGTCCTATAATTATTAGTACCTAAGTGGTTTTTTTCTACTAGAGGTATACCGCTAAGCTATGCCACTGGCTTTTATCTGTATAGTCGGTGTAATAGGTTGTGTTATTTATATTTTTAAAGTATAATGCAATTCTGAAATAAAGGCTTCCTAATACCAGTATATAAATTAACATTTTAATTATAGGCTACTACTAATTATGGGCTATGTCCGTTTCACCACGGTATATAGGAGAGGTATAAGTATATATTACCCTAGCACAACCACTAAGCGCTAATTGCCCACCACTAAAAGAAAGATCTAGATATGCGCGTACGTTTCTGCTAAAATTACTATTAAATGCCGCCTATCTTGAAATTAAAGAGCTACCTATTTTAAAATTATATGCAGCGCCAGATAAAACCGTTTCACGCTATCCTACTATTAACGTTACTACTTTACCAACTTAGAAGGGAATAGAATAATAATACAGTTTACGCTAGATCTAGCTTATATCTCCTTACCAAGTTAATAGCTATAGGTGTGTGGAATATAGGGGTTAAGGGAGGAAAGGTAATTCCTAGTCCTATATTCTGTGTTAAACTATATAATAAGTAAAAAGTTAGGAGTCCTCTCTGCAATTTATCTACCATATTGGTAGCCCCTTCTTAGTTTACTTATTTATAGCTAACTTTATAACTGCTTTATAGGCATGGGAGGAGATCCGCTATTTAAACTTTTTTAAGCTTTTAGTTTTTTCTAGAATTTCGGTTCTTCCTAGGATTTTAGTTTAGGCGTTTCCACTATAACTTAATTACTAACTTTGTTTGAGGTAAACTGGTAGTCTATTTGTTAAAGGCCGTTATAAGCTTAAACTAAAAGAGAGGGGGCTATTTAGCCTGGAGTGTATAAAGAAGGTTTTTGTTATTTAGTAACCAATCATCTAACTAAGTAATAGTCTCTATAGTGGATAACTTTATAGGTAGTAAGTTAAGAAAATAAGGGGTTAAATTATAAGCATCTTAAAGGACAGTCTTTTAAATCTACGCTCTAGATTAAATAAATATTAATCAGTAAGTTTTTAAGCTAATGCTAGAATATTAATAGAATAGTAGGTAGTAAAGAGCGGTATAGGCGCAGTAGGTAATAATGGACTATATATATCTAATAATTAGCTAGCTACTCTGCATAGCTCTTAGCGTAACTGGCTAAGCACTTTACACATATTAGCTTCTAGAGAACGATTACTAGAACTAACCCTAGAACTTATGTCTATAGTATTACTATCTAAAGTTAATTAGGCGCTCTATAAAGTTTAACTATTAGCTAGATTGCTTTAGGCACTTTATACTTACCAAGCGCTAGGGTTTTTAACTTAAGGCAGCATTAACGTCAGAAAGATGCCTAGCTTTGTAATTACTTAAAGATAAAGAGTACCTACGCAGTAAGACTAATATCCTTTTACTTAAACTCTATTAATCCTTTTCTATAAGGCCGTATCCTACTATAACTAGCTATAACTCTCTAGCAGAGAACAAATACTAGAAGAGAATTATAAATAAAATGCCAGAGATAGATTGGGGTTTTACTAAAATTGATCCTCTTAACTTTAATAATATTCTTTTAGATAACCTAGATATAACTACACTATAACACTCCAATATATTCTAGTAACCTTTTAGCTAGGGAGCTATGTTAGAACGGCTATAGCCTAATTAGGGAGACTTGAATAAGTAAGGATATTTGTTACGGACAGCTTAAGTACGATGTTATAACTACTTGGAGAAGAGTTGGAGGAAGCTAGTTGGTTAATATAGGCATGGTCCAGGATAGATCCGGTGGAACTATGTAATGAGGAATGGTAGCTAAGGTTATATAATGTGATCTGTATAATCTGTGTAATCTATATAATCTATATGGAGTATATAGAGCACACGTACTTCACAGAGCAAAGGGATTTCTTAGGCGTACGGTTGTGTATTTAAAGGACCACAGTCCCTACCCAAATAGTTCTCTCTTTATAGTAAATCTTAGAATATAATTAGAGTTAATCTGTTAGGCAACCACTCTACTAGTTATTATTACGTTGTTAACTTATTGTTTATACCTATATACCCAGCCTATTAACAAGCCTATTGTAGTTCCTACTATAAGATTCCGTTACATATTTACTACTAAGGTTATAGTATTAAAACATAAAAGAAGTTAAATAATATGCTACCTAAAGTACCAGTTGCGATGCCGTTAATGGCAGTAACTACCTTAGGATTGGGAGACACTAGTATAGCAGATATAGACTTACAGTTAATTATAAGAGGTTAGTTATAGGAAATAGTTTATTGCTTATTAGACAATAATAGGATACTTAAAGAATGTATTAATGGAATTGGCGTAGCAAAGGTTAAGTTACCGTTAATTAAACAATTCTTAGGAGAAAGGTTAAAACTTAAAGGATTCCTTATGTAAATGCACTTTAAGGTTATACAGGAAGAAGTAAAGTTGGCAACACCTACAGATTAAGTGGTGTATGTAGGATTGTTTTTAATAGGAAGAGCACTAGAATGGTTTAAACCTTACCTTATAGAAATATAAGTTAGCGGTATAACAACTACTAATTAGGATGTATAATTTATGTTTACTAGTTAGAATGGGTTTATAGAAAGACTAATATAGATATTTAGAGACCTAGAAGTATTAACTACAGCGGAATAAAAGCTTTAAAACTTAGTATAATATTCTTTAGTAATTAAGTATACAACACAGTTTTAGATACTTGTAATATAGGTTAAGTGGAATAATAAGGCGCTTATAGCATAGTATAAATAGGGACTTAAGGCTAAAGTCTAGGATATAATTATCCTAATGGAAGATGCGGAAAGTCTATAAGACTTAATAGATTAGTTAATAAAGATTAATAATAGGATCTATTAAAGGGAACAAGCTAAGAAAGGGTAAGATAGAGTTCTATAGTTGTATAAGGCGCAGAGTATATATTAGTAAATATAGAGCCAAAAACTATGGAATGGCGCAGAGCTAATGGACCTAAGCGGTACTAAAGAATCTAAGAGATGGATAAAGAAACTGTAGAAACCTAGAGGTTAAGGATTAAGTAATTATAGGACTAGGGAGCAGAGGCTAAACTAGGGATCTCAGCAGTAGAAGACGTTTAGGTAGACTTTATAATAAGAGAAATAGTTTAAAGATGGAGCTTATATAAATTGTGGAAAATAAGGTTATTTTGCCAAAGACTATAGAGGTAGTTAGAGTAACTATGCGGTAAAAGGCACTAGGTTATTAAAGTACAATAACGCGGATATAGGGATATTGCGTGGGACCAAGGAGTGTTTAATTAAGCACTTTGCGTTTTGTTATAATAACGCATGCTAAATTTATAAGGACGCTAAGTATAGTGCAAGCTATTAGCTGTAAGAGCTAGAGTTAAAAGGACTTAAAGGAACTAGAGAGTTAGACAAAGAATATAATTAACTCTATAAGCTAGATTAAGATATTAAAGCAATATGTAGATAAAGATTAGTAATAATAATAATAAAGTTAGAGTACTTATTAATTAATAGTAATAAGGACGAAACGGAGGCTAACTGGGAGTATTTATACCTTAGTAACACAATAGAAGTAGAGACTAAAACCACTATAGAACGCGGATTAGTAATGGGTATTATAACACTATTAGATACAATTTTTATTGCTTTATAAGATGGAAGGAGTAATATCCAGAGATGATTAAGTAAGTAGATAACTGCTAGTGCTAGCTTACCACTTATAAAAGGTAAAAGGCTATAGGTTTAAGATTCTTAAGAAGAGATAAGGAAGGCTCTAGACTTGTAAAGTATAATAAGGATAGCTTAGGAACCTATAATAGATAAAAACCAATAGGAAAGAGCAGTGACTTAGTTTAGTAATAAATGAATGAGTATAGGACGTAAGTTTAAGAACTATAAGTTTAGGAAATGAATAAAAACGTTAGTAAAAAACTAAAATTTTAATAAATAAATAAGGACTATAGTAATTCTAGGTAAATATAGTATTTAGCCTAAAGATTAAAAAGTTAATACCAGGATAAAGAAGCAAGATGACTTTAAAAATCTAGCTATAAGACGCAGAAAACAAGAAACTATAGATAAGTTTAGGTAAAGAATTATTATATGGCAAGAACAAAAGCTGGACAGAAGGTCTACAGTAGGTTATATAAGGGACAGAGCACCTATATAAAGAGTTACTAATAGGCCTAGTATAGGGATACCTAGGGTAAAGTGGTTAGACGAACTGGAACAAGAAGAAGGTCTAGATATTCCAGTTAGGTTTGAAAAAAGATATACCAAAGGATGTTACAACGCAGCAATGACAAGGTACTTTCTTATAGATAAACTATACACACTAAACTAGTTATATGGAAAGTGGTATAGGCAATGACACAATAATAAATAGGAAGACTTTTATATATGGCTGGATAAGAAGGTAGTCTAAGACCAACCTATTATAGAAAAATGTATAAGTCACATTAAAGGAGCATTAATTATAATATTAAGGAACCTAGAAGAAGGATCTAAGGACTAGAGAAGTAAGTAATAAATCTTAGTACCTATAGCAGAGATACTAGTAGTTAGGTTAACTAGGTATAGGTTTAAACTTAAGGATAAAGATAAGCTAAGAGTTAACCTAAAATATATAGCATATTATATACTATTGTGGATAGCTTATATGGATAATATGTGTAATATGTATAGAGTACCAAAGGATAAGAACCAGAAATACCTAGTAAGGATATATTAGGCACTAGAAGAAAAGCAGTTTAAAGATGCTAAGTATATATATAAATAGCACCTAGTAGAAGTATAAAGTTAAGGGGACCTTATACTTTAACCAGGAAGATTCCTTATGGAAGAATACCTAGATAGATAATAGTAGTGAGACTGCCTAGAGAACACTTATCTATAGTATGTAAAGGAAAAGAAACAAACTAAGTATTGGCTAAAAGTAGACTAAGTATAGATAGGATCTAGCAGCTAACAGTTAGGAAAAGGGGAGGCCTATAAAACTAAAGGGAACTAGTGGTAGAGCCTTAGACCCTTAAAGGAATTCAAGGACAATACCTAAATTTATAAATTAAGTAGTAAGATTAACAGTTTAAAGTACTAGTGGACAGTAGAGCAATAAGAAACTATATATTACTAGTAGTAGTAGAAAGGATAGGGTTACTATATAGACAAAAGGAATACCTATATCTACTTATAATAATTTTAGGAGATTAGATAGCCTATAGAGGAGGTATTATTAATCTTAAATTAGGACCTATTTAGTTAACTATTAAAGGGAGACTAGTTAGAATGTCTTTTAATATCTTACTGTTGGGAAAAGATAAGGTAATATTAGGAATGCCTTAGTTACAGGAATATAATCTAAAGATTAATTAGGTTATAGGTTAGGTTAATATTAGAGATACTTAATAATGCAAAGTGTAACAGTAGACTAAGTTGGTATAGTACTAAGTTGGAGTGATATACGAAGAGACTAAGCAAGGCTTAAGTTATATACTAAAGAGATACCATAAGTATAGAAAAAAGTTATGGTTACCAGAAAGTAAAAGACTATTAGAGTATATAGCATAGGACTATAAAATAGAGTTAGAAGAAGGAATAAGTCTAAAGTTCTTTCTAATTTATAAGCTTACTAAAATAGAATTAGTAGCGCTTAAGGAGTTTATCTAGGAGAACTTATAAAAGGGATATATTAGACCGTTATAGTTATTAGCGGGATATCTAGTACTATTTATTTTAAAGAAAAATAGAAAACTTAGGATGTGTATAGACTATAGACAGTTAAACAGCATTACTAGAAAGGATAGGTATCCTTTACCCCTAATTAGCAAAATTTAAGACAGGATAGGTAATGTAAAGATCTTTATAAAAATAGATCTGAGATAGGCGTACTATTAAATTAGAATTAAGGAAGGTGATAAATGGAAAGCTGCTTTTAGGTTAAAGGAAGGACTATATAAGCCATTAGTTATGCAATTTAGGCTTATAAATGCACTAGCAACATTCTAAAAGCAAATTAATAGTATATTAGGAGAACACCTTAATGAGTTTATTATAGTATACCTTAATATTATTATTATCTACTTAGAGAGTGAGAAAGAATATAAGGAATATATTAAATAGGTCTTAAGGAGACTACAGGAAGAACAAATACTAGTAGTAATTAAGAAATGCAAGTTCTTTATAAGAAAAACTAATTTTATAGGATTTATTATTAAACTAAGAAAAATTAGTATGGACCTAAAGAAGGTCAAAGCTATAGTTAGTTAGTAAGAACTAGAGAATATTATATAGTTAAGATTATTCCTAGAGTTTTGCAACTACTATAGGAGGTTTATAGCATAGTGGTTAAAAAGTATTAAGCTATTTACGCAATTAATAAAGAAAGAGGAACTATAGATATAGGGAACTAAGCAAAAAAAGTTATTTAAGGAACTTAAGGAGTTGTTTACCTAGGAATTAATCCTTAAGATCTATTAACCAAAGTTAGAAACGGTTGTTAAAACAGATGTATTAGACTTTACACTAGGAGCATATTTACTATAGAAGTATTAGGACGCATAGCATCCAGTAGCGTATTATAGTTGGAAGATAACACTACTAGAACTAAACTATAACATCTATAATAAGGAGTTGTTAGGTATAGTTATAGCGTTAAGGGAATAGAGAGCATTCTTATAAGGTATAGAGAAACCATTTATGGTTAAGACGGACCATAAGAACCTTATAGGTTTCCTAATAATAAAGGAACTTAACTAAAAACAGGTTAGATAGGCGGAAATGCTTATAGAATACTATTTTAAGATTTAGTATACTAAGGGTATAGATAATATATAAGTAGACACTCTAAGCAGAAAAGCTAAACTATAAAATGATAAGAAGCCATTAGGGGCTTTATTATAAAAAGATTAAGATAGATTAATTAGGTATAATTATCCAAAGATTACAGCAATTAGGGAAAGTTAGATCTATAAATTACTAGAGAGTAATTAGATATAAAAGATCTAAAAGGTATAGGTAGAGAATCTAGACACAGAACAGTATAAAAATAAAGAAGCTACTTATATTCCAAAATTAATTGCAAAAGAGTTTATTAGTAAATTCTATAAGGGAATAATATAGGGATATAATAGAGCTATAGGCTTAGTGTTAAGACTTTAAGAGGAGTATATTATTTAAGGAATCTAGGGACTAGCAAGACAAGTTATAAAGAAATGTCCAGATTGCTAAAGAAATAAACTAATAAGGTATAAGCCGTACGGAGGGCTATAACCTATTAAAATACTAGAAAGACTATAGGAAGTTATATTATAGGACTTTATTATTAAGTTACTAAAGTTAAGAGATCCTATTATAGGGTAAGATTATAACGCAATCTTAGTAATAGTGGATAAGCTTATAAAGTAGGGATACTTTATAGCATGTACAGAAAAGATATTAGCAGAGGATATTGCTAGAATCTATATTAAGGAAGTGTTTATAAGATACAGTGCCAAGACATTAGTTTCCCGACACGAACGCAAAATCGCGATCGTCAAAATTCCAACACCAAGATTGCGACCTTACTGCACCACAATGCAACGCTTGTTTGGCACCGAAATTAGTGGAAATAGAAGGCCTGGAGCTGAGCTTTTAGAGACTGCAAGAGCTGGAATTATTGCTGCGTCGGAAGCCGGGGTATTA
>Ga0307507_10002135_pt1 | contig 42515 bp, 33 predicted proteins | sample 7_EM_MG_FD_207223 | JGI IMG/M metagenome (GOLD analysis project Ga0307507, IMG submission 207223) | Populus trichocarpa ectomycorrhiza microbial communities from riparian zone in the Pacific Northwest, United States - 7_EM | ecosystem: Host-associated > Plants > Roots > Unclassified | place... | reverse complement strand
ATGTCTTAGTTTGCAGGAAACAACATACAGGTTATGGAATGGCCATCCAATTCCCCAGACCTCTATTCTATTGAGCACTGTTGGAAGAGGTTGAAGGAAAAGCTACACCAGCGCTTTCCCAACATTCACAAGACAAAGGGGGGGCCAGATGGTGTTAGAAGATGTCTAGCAGAAGCTCTTGATGTGGTTTGGACTTAGGATATTGAAGGGGATTTTTTGGAAAGCCTGTGGGAGTCTATGCCTAGGAGAGTGGCTGCTGTTCTAGATGTAAAGGGATGGTATACTAAGTATTGACTTTTTTTTCTCTAACATTTTAGATGGAAGTTTTCTTATATCTACTGGATATGTACATAGATTTTCAGTTCATTCTAAGCAGTTGAGGTTGTATAGGTAATAAATGTATGGTGGAAGTATGGTTGCTGTTGTGGTGCCAGACGAAAAGCTTTGTCCCTGTACTTTACTATTATTAATAATACTTTTACTAAGAATTAAATTTTAGTATATATATATCTTTTTAGAATACCTAAGGTGTAAGAGATGACAGGTTTGAGTTTCAACCTATATTTTATTATACTATATTTAGGATTTAAATTGTATGCTATGATATCAATAGTTAAGTAGTATAAGACAGGAGATAGTATGAATAGTAAATTATACAATATATCTCATATTATTAAAACCTCAGAATATACAATGTTCTATATTGTCTATTTACACTTCACTTACTACTACAATACTATAATTAATACTTTTCATATCATAATTCAAAATAGTACAATATAGAGTTAACTATTTATAACGGTATGCTTATAAAACTCAACTTGAACAATAACAAATAACAAGCCTTGTACTGTATTTGCCATCATAGTGAATGATAAATATATTTGAAATTACTGGTATATAAGAAAAAAAGGCAACTCTTCTTCAGTTATTGAAAGCTTATTACACAGTAGAGTATTTATCATTTTATTAAATGTACCATGCTAGATTTGTATCTTAATGTACTATCTTTTCATATATATAATAGTTATTCAGTATAATTACAAATATCTTCCTTCAAATCAAGCTTGTGAGCTAGAATAGCATGTGTGCTTACTATAATTACTAGATATTTCAGAATAGGACAATTGGCAAATATGGATTTAGGTTGTAATATGAATAAACTAGCTATATAAGAATAAAGTGATGAAGCATGATATTGTTGGAGTTGAAATACCCTCAAATCAAATATGAGCTAGAGAATTCTTGGAGTTTAAGTAAGGCCATAATTCGGAGTCAAATAGTATTTAAACCTCCATGTTCTTTTCTCAAAAGCAGCTGAAATTTTAAGTAGATATATAATTATTTGAGAAAGGAACATAGTATAATTATATATAAATAGAAAAGCTGTTTCTCAATATTAAAGTAATCTCAAAATAGAGAAAAGATCTTAATAGTACAATTAGTTATGATAATTAGAGAATTCTTATATCTTAAATTTGTCTTGGCCTACTCTTACTCTTGAGCCTTACTGACAACCTCTCTATTAATATTATTATTTTCATTCTAGTTGGTATAATATTTCTCTAAGTTGTCTACCTCTTAACACTCAAACTTAACAGGTAAAAGAACTAGTAAAAGCTAGATTTTGTAACTAATAGGTATCTTAGCTTAATAATTCACATAACAAGTGAATATAAGAAACTAAATTTCAAGACACTTGATTCAATAACAGTTAATAAAAGTAGAACAGGTTTGATAAGCTTGATATAATATACTGAATGTAGTATAGTTTAATAAGAATATAATAATACAATAGTTACATGTTTTTAAATTATAAGATTAAATATTTTGGAAAATTATCGTAACAATACATGAGAGTATAAGATTGTAAAGTAAAATTTATTAGAGAATGGAATAGATTAGACTTTTACTTACCAGTTACTCTGATAGTAGAAATGAGAAAATCTCCACCTGATACTAGACTAGTAAGTAGAATGTAGTGGGAAATAAAGCAAAAATCTTGGAGATATTAGGGCCTTAGAGCTATTAAAAGGAAATTTATTCTAAACAAGTATTTTTATGAAAATAATGTCAAGTTTTTCAAATATCCTAAACAATAATATATATAGTAATGTCAAAGATGGGGATGTGACACAGGATCGGGAAGTGACACACAATGTAACAGGAGTTATAAAAGGAAACAACTCAACAACTCCTTAACCAAATTAGACCAAACAAGATGATATCAATTGAGAAAGGATAGGAGAGTTATTTAAATCTTGAAAAGTAAAAAAAGTAAAATCCCACTGAGAATTATTCCAGAAAAGGAGAGGAAATATACTTAAAACTTTAGAAAAGAAAGGAAGAGAAATTAAGGTATAGGAGGATGTGGGATAATATAAAAAGTAGAGGGAGATAATCTTCTACTGGTTCAAATAATATAAGAAATAATATTTAGCAGCTGGCAAAGTTTATAAAGTACAGAGAAAGGTGAGAGAGACAACTCTTTGGATAAGCAGGGCAGTATAGAGGTGGGTCAAGGTCAGTGGACTTAGGGAGAATGAATTTGCCAGAATTTGTTGTATTTTGGTAGTGGCTTAAGTGTTTTTACTATATTTTTAATAGATAGCTGTATGGCTGATGATATTGCAAATTTTGTAACATTTGGCTACTTATATATTGTCAATTAATTAACAATTAGGAGATAATGCGTTCCCACTTGATATATTTCAAAAGTAGTGACATAGTAATCAATTTGATAGTGTATATCTATAGTTTAAACTTATTCAAATACTACTTTGTAGAAATTGTTTTTATCTAATATAAGTTTCAGTTATAGAAGTTTGATTTCTAGAATATGTCTACAAGTAGTGAGTACTTGATTAGTAATACTGGAATCATGAAAATTGGTTTATTAATATCCTGTTGGAATCTAGTTCTAGAATATCTATTGTAGAATTGACATAATATATATAAATTGATGATTCTCTATTAAATAGTAATTAGCTTTTAGGTATATTAGAATAACCAAGCTGTTAGAACTCACTGGTTCCTACTACTCTATAGCTAATAAAATATTCACTACTATTGGAACAATTTCCAACTATGAATCATATACTATACTTATTTTCAAATTTATAAATATTGAATTATAACTTGTCTATCTTTAAGTATTGAAAGAGTAGTTCTAAATCGACCTCAACTCAATATTTCTCCCCCCTACATGGTAAGCAAACATCTCCTTACTACTGTTATATGATTCATGGAATATAGACAACCATCTGTTACAAAATTTCCAATAAAGTCAGCTATGAAGCTCTCTATTAAAATCGTTGTAAAACCAGTCCAGCAACTAACAATATACAACAAATCCTGGCAAATTCAATCTTCCTAGGTCCACTGACCTTAACTCACCTCTGTACTTCCCTGATTATCCTAAGAGTTGTCTCTCTTACTTCCTAAGAGTCTTATTATCATTTATATCATTTTACTCTTAAATCAACCTACTTCTTAGCTTTCTCTATACTTTATAAGCATTACCAGCTGCTAAATATTATTTCTTATATTATTTCAACTAGTAGAAGATTACCTCCAGTTTTTTTTTATATCGTTTTGTATCCTCGTATACATTAATTTCTGTTTCTTTCTTTATGAAAGTTTTAACTACATTCCCTCTTCTTTTCTAGTATTATTCTCAGTGGGATTTTACTTTTTTTACTTTTCAAGATTTAACTAGCTCTCCTATCCTTTCTCAATTGATATCATCTTGTTTGATCTAATTTGGTTAAGAATTGGTTGAGTTGTTGGATTTTGTGACTACTGTTGCATTTTATATCACTTCTCAGCCTTGTGTCATATCCACGCCTTTTATGTTAGTTAATTAAAGCTGTTTGTAAAATCCTCTAATAAGTAGATAGGCTTATTATGTCAAATTTTTTATTATTCTCTCTTAAGCTCTAGCTCTTTTATTGTAAAACTTTAGTTGTTATATCTTTAATATCAGACCAAATAATATACTTTATAAAAAAATTACCCGATTTTAACAATATCCAAATATTTGTAAAACTAAAGTCAGATTGACTTTAAGAGCTACTCTAAGAAGTGAAATAGTTGAGCCTCATACTAGGATAGTGAAGTTGTCTTTGCTAGTAAGATCAGGAAATTTATTTTTATTGTATTTGAGACGAATACTGAGTAGGTTAGTTTCACTATATATTGGCCCTTCTATTCAACAGATAACATTTTTAACATCTTAGTACAAAACTTGCAATTATTCAACTTCTTATAGTACTATATAAACAATTAGTTTTTAATTATGCTATAATCAAAACGTATAGTACAATTTCTCTACAGGTAATATAACAGAATCTACTATTATCGCTATTATTCCTTAACATAACATTGGATATTACCTATTAGGATTTCCCCAGTAACGAATCATTTCTTACCTTGTACCTTCCCCATTGTTATAGTTTCCTATTAGGTACTACTTTCCTTAGTTCGCTTATTACTACCTTTCGTTCCTTGTACCCAATTGGAAAACTCTATGTATTACTAGTTTAGTACATTAGTAGCGATTCCTTACTTGTTTGATTCCATTACTTGTTTTGTTAGTTATATCCTGTCGCATCTACACCTTCGTTTTAGGACTTAGTTGTTTTCACTTCTACCTTAGCGTAGCTTAGCATTCTCGTTTGGACAGGATATTGGTTATGATTTATTTGTATTTAAAGAGTTCGAGATCCCTTAAGGATTCAGACTCTCAAGCCTCACTGAAACCCTCACTTTAAATATACTAAGTTGAACGGTCACTTCACTAGTTCTTAAAACCTTTGTTATATCTCTTGTAGAGATTTCCATTGACGCTTCTCCTCCCTGTCCTTTCAGTATCGCCGGATCTCCCTCTGGGAATCTCGCGATACTCAGAAGCAGGTTACAGGTAATAGGATATATAATACAATTACCATAATAAATATATACTAAATAAATTCTATTAGTAAGACTAATTACCAGAAACTCTACCTAATCGATTGGAAGAAACATCTTACCATTATATAACATCTAGTATTTCTTTTATTTCAACTCGTTCATTTACTACTCTTCTTTTTTAATATTACTTAAAGTCACTCCTAAAGTCAGCTTTAATCTAAATTGTGAAAACTATTAGATTATTGTATAAAAAGACAATTATCAATAGGATTTTAAATTAACTATAATTTAAATCTGTAAAAGTGTTGATTCTACATTTAACAAAATTATAACTCTCTGGTTTATACTAATACCAACTATTTTGCAAATGAAATCCTTTTACCCTCTATTTTACTGATTATAAACAATGTCATCTTGCTTATAATTATATATTACTACTAGAATTCGTAATTTGAATAAACTAGATAGATTTCAGTCTTGCTAGCAGGAGTAATTATATAAATTGATTTTCTTAATAATAAAATATATATGAAAACAGTAGTTCAAAACTAGTTATTAAGATATCTTAGTTAACCTGATAACCATATTAGTTTATTTACATTCAGCTTATGATTAGTCAAAACAACTGAGATATAATTAGGTTTTATTTCTAAAACTGTATAGAAGTACTTATATGAGAATACACAGCCTTTAGACAAAAGGATTTGAGATACAAGATATATTTAATTAAGATAATTGCTCTATTGATGTCTATGTGAAGAGATACCTATAGTGGAGGTATTGCTTTGTGCCTTGCCTAAAGGGTAGTTGATAATCAATAGTGAATAGTCAACTGTGAATTGTCAATAGTGACTTGGAGAAGTAAACAGTAGAGTAGTATGGAATAAAATTAAAAATAGTCTTTGGGGGGCTTGCAATTCTGTATAAGTATACCCACCTTGATGAAGTGCTCATACTCCTCCTTGTACCTCAAAAACTTGTCTATGTACAATAGAATACAAAGAGCTCTTTTGATAACCGATTTTAGATACTTTATAAATATTAAAAACCTTTGTAATAATTTATCCTACCAAATAATAGGGAGAGAGGGTTAGTGCTACATTTTCAATTCCTTGCAGTACTCTGGAGACTATGAGAGCTTTGCAAATATGACTGCACCCACAAACTGTACTAAGGATAGTTGACAGCTGGTAGCTAATAGTATATAGTTGTAAGCTGTCCATGATGAGTATAGTCACACCTTTCTGTTCTTTATTACACACTCCAAATCCCCACGATCTGGAATGAAATTCTCTGAATTCTGATATATATCAAAACAAACCCTACATTTTAGTCTAAGACAACTCACTGTCTCAGCCTAATTCATTGACTTTTCACTGGAGGAGAGATAGTTGTGTACTTGTAGTCAACTATCAAGCCAGGTAAAAAATCAAATAAAAAATAGTAAGGTTGTCACTTTGTAATTCTAACTTATGTAATTATTGCAACTTGCATCCATGAGCCACACAGTGGACAGATGGCAGTATGATTAATAGTTGACAGCATGCTGGATAGTCATTAGCAAATAGTTAACTGAAAAGTAAAATATAGCATAAAATAAAAATAAAAAATACAAGAGACCTTGTTATTATGCAGGTTAAGGCTTTATATATCTCTCTCTTACTTGAAGAATAACCCCATTAAATTTGGCAGAGACTTCCATAGTAGTTTCAAATAATTTTTCAGAATTAACTATAATATTAGTAGTTAAGAGGTCAAGCTTGGGTATGTTTGGAATGGAAGATAAGTATATAATGCTAGAGTAAGAAAATAATAATAATGGCAAAGTCAATGGTACTCTGGCAACTTGAAGGTATGATGACAAATATAAAATAATATATTATAAACACTCTATAGTGGATTTATATAACGTGAAAGACTAGGTAAATAACTTGAAGTAAACTTGAAATAATATTACGGTGAAAGCACTAAGCTTTAAAAAGTCTTAGTGAAAGAGATGAGAGAGGAAAAACAAGCCTGCCTGTTTATGAGATGGATAGGCCAACTAGACTTCTTTACATATATAGTATACTGTAAAGCAGCCAGAATGGAGAAATTGAAAACGGAATGCCTTAAAAATAACAAAAACCACGAGGGTAAAATGCTAAAACTGTCAACTAAGAGTAAACACAATAGATTAGTAGTAGTTGGTAGAGATAATAGCAATCATGTACCAATTCAAGATCATGCCAACTTCTTATTTCTGAACTTATAGTTGTTAAATCTTAATATATAGAATATTTATTCTATAATATTAAAACAAGCAACAATAGCCTATAAAGACTTGCCAGTTTTTGGATACAATTGATATAAGCTGGAATGATTTATTTCAAACTAGATAGTAGATATCTTGCCACTATAAATATGATATAGTTATCTTGTGGGAAGAGTAATTGGGTACTTGATACCAGAAATCTCATTTCTGAGAAAATAGCTGAGAAATGCTAAAATCTAGAAAATCAATTCTATATTAAAGCAAGCAACAATACTCTGTGAAGATAGACTAAATTTTGTATATAATCTATAACATCTCAATAGATCTTTAGTTTAGAGAGTTAATATCTTAAATTTTAAATGAAAGATAGTTATTTTGGGATAAGGGCTGGCATCTGAGTGTCAGCAAATGAGACCATTAATAATGGTATACAAAACTGAACTCTGTGGAAATAATTTGCTTTCCAATATATTTCAAACCAAATAAAATGGTCTTTGAAAATTGCTGGAGTAATGTCCAATTTCCTATTTTTCAACCCTTCTTGTTGTAAAAATAAACTTCTTCTCTTTTAATAGAGGAAGAAAGCTATTTTGATATTAATATATTTTGTTTTTATGGGTTTTCAGATGTGAGGGTAATTTGTTATAAGCTCCTTCTCTCAAACTAGAGAGTGACAATTTCAGTTATACCAGTATTATTGGCATTATAATTTGCTATAATGCCAATAATTAGTAGAAATGATATATCTGGTAAGATTCTTATCTTCCGAGCCTGAGTAGTTTCATATGTTCAACTGAATATATCTCCAGAGTTGTGACTTTTCATAAATCATATTATGCTTAAAAGAAAAACCATATGAAGGAATTGTTAGTTCCCCCAGTATCTAGTCAGACTTTTATTGTCTGTCTTGTCTACCTTAAAGAAGTCTGATATTTCATCTTAATTTAAAAATTAGATAATAAGCCAAAGTATAATAATAGAATAAGAAAATCTTACTAGTTATGATTGATATTTTCACTCCACTCAAGTATACTTTTAAGTATTGTGTAAAAGTTATCATAGCTTCTGCTTGTTATAGTTTTACCACACACTTATGCTTCAAACTCGAGACGATTGTAGTACCATTCTTTTCACTATTATATTCTTAGTTCTTTGAATACTATAAGGAAAATAAGACTTGAATACTTACTTTTAAATATCCCAAATAATAATATAAATTGTTTGACTCCAGCAAACAGAAACAGATCCTAAGGTATACTAATAATTCACAATATTATAAGACTATTAATATTGTAAAATATTAAAAGAACACTCTTGTGAATTGGAAGGCATCTGTAAATATTTGTTAGTTGATGCTATATTCTTATAACAGTTGGCCATACCCGTAAGTTCCAGTAGCACTTTCATAATATAGTTATTAGCTACTAATAAGTAACTGCTAATATATTTCCACCTAAAACAAGCTCTCACAGCACAGGTAAAATATTCTATAACTGGAAACCAAGAAGGGAGACATCACCTGGAATAGTAAGAGAATATCAAGTAGCCAGGTATGATATGAGTACTGCTCCTCATTCAGTTATGAATAGAGGCAGCAGGTATTGTTATGTTGTGAGCTGAGGATAGAGATGGAACCTGACAAGAGCGAATGGGCGAAGATCCCAGTATTTATTTCCTGGAAGAAGCGAGATTCATATTTGTGTGTGCGAATGGAAAAGATGGACTGCGAATACTCTACTCTCATCACCTATTCTAACCCGGTAGGGCAAACATGATCGGCCAAAATTATTACCGAAATTACCCGATCACTTAATATTAGTGCGGGCTATATCCATCCCTAAACACGGGTGACAAGGGCACTCGCCCGGGACCAAGCCCGGTCACTCAGCCCACCCCACACTCATCAACCGGTACTAGATCAAAAAAAAAAAGCTCTATCACGACTCTAACCAGCGGCTATCTTGCTGCAAGTTGGATACTAAACCTACCCGCAAGCTTTCTAGCACTGCACTACACAAAAAAATTTAATATATCACTGACCAGTTATATGAATAACTCTAGGATCAGTCAAGAGCCAGTTCACTACCAAGTCAAGCAAAAATGGATGGTGATGGGGGGGATACAATCAACAAAGGCATGAGTCCATTAACCTCAAGCTACTCAACTCAGTAAGTCATTTCCTATCAAAAGCCGTCACCGCTCGGTCAGAAACTAACCGGAAGATTCATAGCAATACGCAAAAACTCGCCGGAGGAGGAACCGCAGCTGATACACGGCTTGTTCAGTAAAGGCTTATTCGATACAATACAGAGATTGGGGCAGGAAGGGAAATGGACCAGCTATTTATCAACATACTACGACCGAGCTCCTCCGAGTCCCCGCCCACACACTTTGCCGGACGCTCCTGATAATGGAACGATAAAGAAACGTATACGGAGAAACAGCGGAACGAACAGGAGGAATTAGAGTGGGCATAGCATTCACCCGTTCCAACTAGGACCCAAGCCGGAAACGAAACAAAGACTCGCCTAAAGCATTTGATCGCACAAAGAAATCTGGGTGGCAACACGTTTGCCCATAACGCCGAAAGCGAAGGAAGATGCTCGGGAACTCGGGGCAGGCTCGCCTATTTTCTTTCACTTATTCATCTATTACATTCGATTTCGATTTTGTTTCCGTGAACCTCACTCGGCGGCAGTACGAACACTCCCCAGTGTGTAAATGCAATGACACAAGAGAGCGCAGCAGGTATTTCCCCTCTCCTGCGAAAAATAGGAGATTCAAGCCCGGACATGAGGGGTTCGGTGCGGTTTCCGGGATCGTGGGATTGCTTGGGAGCCAAAGAACCACCATAGCCACCTGACCCCCCCTCCACAAAGAACTCCCTCGATCTCTATCGACCATATCTCTTCACCGAAAGACGGCTGTTGAAACCGTGCGAATCAATACTGCCTCCCTACGTTAAGGGGTAATGAGCCAAATCCACACAGCGCTCAGATCCTACTAGCGGTATTACCGCTCTCGGAAACCCAGAAATCTAGAATTTGCTCTCCTCCCCCTTCCCCTCGAGAAGTCGTTCAACCGGAAGGATAATTTCCAAAGTTAAACGCTTATCCTAGTTTCTTCAAACCTGAGTCACTTTAGTGATCTTTAAGGCTCCGTCCCCTGATAGACCGTTAGGCGAGGTAGCCCACCGGCTATCGAAGAGTTATCTCTAAAAGCGACCGACGTTCACGCTGGCCATCATTGACACGGTCCGAAACTAGAAGCGAGCTGCTCTAGTTCATATTTCGCGGTAGTTTATCACCTCACTTGTGCTCCCTTCGCAAACCGCCTTATGCTTTTCTATAAGGCTCAACACCCCCATCTATCTCCGTCACCCCCGCAGTGACCCTGTCACAGCTAGTCACTCGACCACGTGCTTGGAACCCCCTGTCAGAATTGATCACGTGATACATTGAGAAGGAGTAGGCATAGTAAGCCTTGGGAACGCCCCCAATTCCTGGTGGATGCGTGCTTCACTGCCCAACGACTAAGTTAGAGCCGACCTAATTCAATCACTCGCACACGACACCTATGAGTCCCCGGCACGTGACACAATTTCCTTACCCCTTGTCGTGACAAAAGCGCCGAACCCCCTCGCTGCAGTTTATAGCCAACTTAGTCGTGATATTGGCGTCGGAAAGATATGATACTCTGGGGAGTTTGCAGGCATAGCCTAACGCCAGCTGAGAATGTACTCCATTCGAAACCAACCTGATGGTATCGATGTCTAGCAAGCCTACAGAACTACCGTCTTCTCCTACCAACCGATGATACAAAGGGTGAAAACATTCATGGAGTGATTCCCTATGATGGAGAATCCCCTACCTCAAGGCTAAGTTAGTTGTCCGGGGGCGGCCGGGCGCTAGAGAGCGGTAGAAGCGAGAGGGAAAGAGAAAGAAATGTAAAACTGGAGTGTGAGAGACCTGTGCTGGTTGGCTGGTGTATTAGGGAGACTCCTTCTTCCTCAATGGAGTAGGGATAAGAGGTCTTTCGGGGTGAGCGAGGGGAGTGTGGACTAGCTACTAAGTTAACTACTGTGCTGGAAGGATTTTTTTTTTGCTATCCCAATTTGCACCTATTACCGGATGTCCAGTCTCTTTTAGTCATTACTCCTCCCTTAGTGTGCTAGGGATTCTTCAGAAATTTCGGGAAAGCTGTTATGTCAATGCCGGTGGAGATCACGGCACACTAATCCCACTACGCCTACGGCCAGCCAACGATTCCCCTAATTTTTCCAACGTGGGCGGGGTCATAACGTCTGATCTACAGACAGACTACATATTATCGCCCTTCTTCCAAACAAAACAAAAAACAAAACAAAAAAGGCATATATTCCGTGATGAAACCTCAACTAACAAATCCTCACACTAGAATCACAACTAACAACTAACTTACCCCTCTCCCACTTCCACAATACAGACCACGCAAGAACCACCACACCACCCATCCATCCCTTAGACACTACCCCCCAGAAAACTACAAACACAATCATGAACGGACTTTACAAACGAATGACACTCCATGACTCCCGCCCCCCCGCCCCCCCGCCCCCAAAACCTCGCTCATACACCATCCTCACACCTTATAACGAAATAACCCCAACCCCCCGCCAACACACCACTCCTACTCTACCCTACTTCGTGCCCCACAGAGCCTAACTTAACAAACAACGCACATATACCAAATCCCTACAAACCCATAATTAGTAACTCACCCCCCGGACACTACTAGATTCGGGTGGCTCACTGGAATCAACGGTCCCATCTCCACCTTCAACATCAGAGTCTTTCCCTCCAGTTGCTGCTGCCCCGCCGGTCCCGGGGGTAGTGGTGGTATTAGGCAGTGTGGGAATCATATTTAAAGTACTCAGAGTATATATATAAGTATTATCGAATGCTTCTTGGGGTTGTGGTGTCGGGGTAGGAATGTATTGTATGGGCTTGTATTGGTGGTTAGGAGTGATACGGGTGGGGGGGGGGGTTTATATCCCTGGCGGCAAGGTATTACGAGGTGGGCTTTGGAGGAGCAAAAAGGGTGGATTTGGGATTGCGGATTGGTGGTTGGTGATTTGAGGGGGAAGTACAGAGGAGGTATCGTATCCTAGAGATGGAGAGGGGTTTACTTTGTCCATTGCGTTACACTCTTCCCAAGCTTGGAAGACAAAAAAACATCACAGGTTCACCTAGTACCCTGTTTATACTTTCAGGCTTGACGTATAAATGGCGAGATTTATTTAGCCTTTCCGAACATCTGTGGTGCTCTTTAAAACAGGTTTCTTTAGTTTTTTTCTGTAACTTAATTTCAGTCGATCTTGGACTGGATCATGAGTTCGAGTGACAACTCGTGAAACGATTGTGTCAACTGATATTAGAGGTGGGAGTATTTCCTGCTGTACAGAATATTGGCTTTGGATGGATGTCGTACAACGGTAGGTTCTCCCGAAAAACTTTATATCGTACCAGTTTAACTACACTGGTGTAATAGATTAGCCCTACCGGGAAGCCTCACCGTCGTAATCTTCAATTATTATAATACTAATAGCCTAAATAACTAGCTTGCGTGTGGCAAGCAACGGGGGTCCACTCTACATTTCGTTAACTTTTGTCACGGCACACAAGATAGAAAATCGTAGAAAAATGGACATTCACTATTCTATAGTTGAATCCAGCTTTGACAGCAACTTGACAGCAACCGGAATGACAAACATATCGCACGATAGCCCCACATTTTGAAATCCCACCCTACCTTATATCAGATATACCCACCACCTCCAGCACACACATCAGGGGGAGGGGCCAAATATTAAACTTCCCGTACTCTACCCTCCAGAATATCGTGATCAACACATGGCGCTGGCTAAACACAAACCTCCCTGACCTTTTCTCGGATCCTCTCAATAACATCTTTCAGAATATCCGCTTCCATTCCCCCGCCTCCAAGACTGATCCCCTCGAGCGCCTTCCCAATTGGGGTCAGAAATTTACCCTCAACCCTCTCCGCAAACTCCCTCTTGCTAACTCCCAATTTCTCCCTACACACGGGTGAAAGAACAAGAAAGTAGTAAAGATTCGCCGTCGCCACGAGCGTTGGATAATAATTCTTAAAGTCATCGACATCGCCAATCTCCACCTCGGAGAAAAGCACGTCAAATAAATCTTCCAGACAAACCGGGGACGCAAAAATTGAGTCTTGCTTTGGTGGTGTTGATAGAGAAGCGGATAGGATTTCGTCCTTAAGAATGCCGACCACCGCAGCCTTGAGCGTTTCAAATGGACAATGCTCTAGGGTGTCCTTGATATAGGCTAGTCGGACAGCCTCATCCGGGTGCTTGCTTATGCATGTTGACACATGATAATGCGCGAGAAACCGTGCCTGCGGGGAAGAGGAGGTGGCAGAAATAGCAGCGAAAGTTTGGAGGTAGAGCAGGAAGTTGTCTGATTCTGGTGCACTGCCGAGGCCCCCGCCCTGGTGGAGAGCGAGGGCACCGAGGAAGAGCACTGCGTCAACAACAGCGGGTTGGTGCTGGCCGGAGCCGTTGACGAGAAAGTTTTGGGATATGTCCGAATGGTTTGGGAATATGCTGAGAGGCGAAAGAGGATAATGGGTGAGCCGTTGGGCTAGGAGAAACAGAGCTCCTGTTTTAGAAAGAGGGATGTCCTCGGCTGACGATGGTGGCGCTGGTTCTTCGTGGTCTTCGTCAGTGGGTGATTCTGGCTCTGAGACAATTAGCCTTAAAATAGCACGATTATCAATAGCGATATAGCCCCTACCCTGGTGGTTTTCACAAATCTTCATAAGTTCATCCACCCTTAGGCCCAACGCCTCACATAGTCCCTCGATGTCCTCCGTGAGAGCCTTAACTTCCCTTTGCACTGCCCTCTCGGCTCTTTCTTCGTCGATTGCAGTCTCCCCGCCGGGAACTTTGCTTTTGCCCTTTCTCACAACCTCAGAGTCATACTGCCCTGCCCACCCCACAACCAATCCCCTCCCGGTGACATTCCGAGTGCGTAACAGGTAGAGCTCCAGAACGTGCGACAGGAACGACTGCAAAAGACGGGCCTGGAGAGTGGTTTCTGGAGAATCTCCTTCGGGTTCTTTTGCCGGTTCATTCCCATCCGTAGATATTGGTACGGGTAAGGGGGTCATACTGTTTGTCGAGGCGCGTGGTGGTAGCGGTGGTCGCTCGCCCTTCACTATGCTCTGCTTCCTAGACACCATTAATGTGGGTTTAACAAGTTCCGCAAACTCTAACAAGGCTCTCAAGACTCCGTCGACATCCTGCCTGTCGAGCCATTGTATAGCTTTGGTAAAAACTCCCAATAAGGTCGTTAACTGCGTGGATAAAAACCTCGAAGGAAATTTGCTAAATATTCTTGGGTGAACAATCGACAAGGCGGATAACAAGGCATGGAATTTCCTCAACGCATTTCCGGTAGTTTCTTTCCTCGACTTGTCTTTCGCCTCCCTCACCTCTTCATCCTCTTCCTCGTCATCGCCATCGCCATCGACATCGACATCGACATCGACATACCCGTCCTCATCCTCAGTCAGTGGCGGCGACCAGTTGATCGCGGATAGCGACTCGACAATCTTGATAAAAACCTCCCGGGGATTTCCTTTAGCCGCTGCAAAGGCAATATGTGATTCGGTCAATTGAATAGTCGCTGGGGACGGTGATTCGAGGAAGGGCAATAAGACTGAAATCAAATCCCAAGATATCTCACGAGCTAGGTCCTCCTATTCGCTCGCTTCGTTAACATCTTCTCCAAATCTCCATGTCGGGGAAGGAGTGAACAAACATGAGTTTCTAAAATTTCCCCTAAAGCCTCCAACAGTTTGTGTTGCTCATCCTGAGAGAAGACATCGTGGGCGTATGAAAGATGAACATCAAGGATGGTTGAGTAGGAGATAAAGTCGTCCGCCTAAAGGCTCCCCTGTCGCGTCAGCTTTTTGGAAGAAATGCGGGAGAAGAGAGCGAGTATTACAGGAATCTCCTCGGCAGCCACCTTTATCGCATTTATTGCTTTATCGAGCGTCACGATTCTCTCCATTTTGTTTGTTTTGAGTTTGTTGGTGGTAAAAAGTTGACTGAAGATGAACCAGAGCTTGGGTGGCGGGGAAGAGATATGAGGCTCAACTCACCGAGAGGGGCTCGGTGACGCAAGATATTTCTGAAGCTGGAACTTGTCGGAACGCATGTGTAACAGAACAGAGCCCACCGCATCATTCTCGACGGCATAGAAATCCCTATTTGTGTAACTATTTATAACTATCATACCTCTTTATAAAAGCTAAAATTGTGTGTTTTTTTTAGGGATCATCGGGATATCCCGTTTGTTGAATTAAGCAATCCTATCGTCACGCGGGGGACCATTTCCATCTGCTTTTCTCGTCCCTGATTCTGAGTACGGTATGATACAAGTAGCATCCCAGTGTCCCTGGGCTTTGACTGAGACAGGAAGCCCATAACATACCGTAGTTACAAGGCAGTCTACCCCACAGCCCAACGCAACGCCAACACAAAACTAGTCTGGGTCCTGGATAAGTAACTTTACAAGTACAGTACAACTCATCTCTTTTGAGACCATTCTGAAGCACTCTAGCGCACTACTTGTAGGAATAGGCCACAGAACAATTGCACAATGGCAGATACCGGTATGATAGCATGATACGAATACCGACGCCCATCTATTCTCCTCAAGCAACTGGGCATGCAGTGTGTGCAGCATCGATCCGCAGTGTATTCAAGAACGGGCGCTCTCAGTGGACTAGTATTATACGCGCTGAAAAGTACTTGTACGAGTGCTTGATTTCGCGTCTTTGAAAAGCTTTTCAACAAAAAAAAAATGAGTGTGGAAAACTCGGTGCAGAGCTCCCAGAACACCCCCTGCATCTCACCCCTATCATAGTCACCAAAATTCAACTTTGCAGAAAATGATGAAAAGTGGGAGGATAATACGTACCGTACCGTGTCACTGACGGAGTAGTAAATCTCGCATTGAAACGTCACTACTGAGCACAGAACCTTACTCAGAATATCGTAAGTTCGGGGGAGAGGAATATCCCCCCCCACCGGAACTATACTGTACTCGTATCATACTCTACAGATACGGGTAAGTCTATGATACTGAACTACCGGAAGTAATGTACACTAGTACAGTACTCAATTGCCCGCAAAATTCTCATACCGATTCCTACGGGAAACGTTGCAGGGCAAACTTTTTTTTTTTTTCCCTCGCACTTTGGTGTTGAATCGGAATCCCCCGTTCCAATTTGTTGGAGTTTTTCTGCGGTCAGCAGTGAAACGCCGAACGAACAGCGAACCTTCTGTGGCAACCAATCCAACCCCCCCAGAGCTTGAAGTTAGGCTGCTGGTATTACACCTCTGGCAAAGTGCTGGACCGGCACCGCCAGTATCCCGCATTCGCATTTCGAATACCGTATCCGAGTACTTGTTCACTCTCATCAAATTTTTGCATTTTTGCATGGTCAATTTCTCTAGTTGGCTATATCTGCTTAAAAATGAAAAAAACAACCCGCCTATTCTCTTAAGGGCTACATCAGGAGGCCTTATTCCCCCAAGCCTCTAAAGACCTAGCCCTAAAACTAGATGGGCATCCACAAACCCTCCATTCCACAAACATCGAACCGTTGTGTGCGATGGCTGAAATTTAGCTCCAGGTATCAACGGTTCTGTTTTTCCCGAGAAGCGGAAATTTAGAGAGCCTATTGAATGTATGATACTCGCACACTTGAAGCTTTGGATGGACGTGAAACAAGTTCTCAGGTATCCGCAGCGTAGGATACTGGGCAAAAGTACCGTAGTCTACTTGATCGGTGGGGTCATCATGCGCCGGCAGCCGGATTCTAATGCTGCCAACTGTCTGTGTAAGCAACAGCAATTTTGGCCTGAATCAGCATTGAAGAGATTTGCACCGTCCAGTGCTCTTTTTCTTCCCTTCAAACAATCCTAGCACAGGTCACATTATGCCACCCGTGACCAGGCTTTTCATTGGCGAAGAGTGCGGCACTGTGCATTGTCCCTATCGAGGGAACAAAGCAAGCAAGCGGTAATCGTCGGCGTGCCATTCTGGGAGGATCCTCCAAAAATACTCGCGACAGTTGGCAATTCCTCAGCCAGTCTTATTCACAAACATATTTCCTCCTCTCTTTTTTTTTTTTTGCAGGCTACTATCGCCTTTTTTCTTTCTTCTTTCCTTTTCTTTCTTTTATTCCTTTATTTCTTGCCCTTCCCTCTCACTTAATGCCTCTAGAAGGCGTGGGGGGACGTTTCCAGCAGCGGGCAGCTCGCTGGGTAAACAATTTGTCTTAATTGCTTGAGAATGAGGGAAACATCACATACCCTCTTCTGACGCAAACAGCGAAGCGGGGGAGAAAGCAGAGGATCTGATACCGGTAATCATCAAGAAAGGTAATGGGCAAGTAATATATCGAATCTTGACTACACATCGAATCTTTTCTCACACAGCTTTTTCTTTTCTTTTTATTTTTTCTCTCTTTTTATTCTTGGAATTATGAACTGACCCGCGCGTGCAGCTTCCGAGGAGCAGCGACTTGGAGCCAACCGGGGGGTGAAGATGCATTTCACTCGCATATGGCCCGTTTTTTCCTGGGAGTGATTGGTGGTGAGCATCAGACAAGAACACGTCAATGCTGTAATGTACTCTGGGAGGTGAAATCCACCTTACAACTACACCTCTCGTCCGCCTAAGATACCCTTACGCAGGAAATACCAGTCACTGATCCTATGGTTTATTGGGCGAGGATTTGGGGCTCTCTGGCTTGTGGCATTCGATGATTGAAAGATGGAAAAGCTAGACACGCTTGAAACACAGGCTGAGTACCCAATAATGGCATCGTCAACGGTAGTAGCGCTAGAAAAAATGACCCCGGAACTGCAAGCTGATGTTTCATGAGGCTCCTAAAAAGCACAACACTTCTCCCCGCACAAACAAGTGTTAGCCGGCCGATTGGAAGCTTGTCCGGCGATCCAAAAACTGCAGCCTGACCACTCCCACCCACCCTTTCTTCCTTTCTCCTCACTTCGCATCGAGCTAGCTGGCTGTGTTAAAAAGCTCTCGCCACCCCCCCCCCCCTCCTCCTTCTACGAGGTAGTTTCGAGTTTCCCTAGTTATTCACGGCCCATCACCCCAGCAAGATGTCACATTATTGCAGCCCTTGTGGAATTTGGTATCCCACCGAACGCGCGTGGAATCTTCATTTCCCCACGACCGACCATGCCCCTAAATTTTCCTGCAACTCTTGCGAGTATACGACATACTACTTCAACCTGAAGAGTCTGGAGCAGCACACAAAGGATGTACACCTTCCGCCGAACTACTGCAGCGATTGCGACAGGTCATTCCTGAACGAATCATTCCTACAGCAGCACAAGAGACTTGTTCACGTACCGAGCATATACTGCTCCGAGTGCAACCGGTACTTTAAGACCGATGCAGCATTGAACCAACACTTGCGGGGGCGGGCACACGCATCGATCGAGATGGCACCACGCGTCGCGGCGTCGAGGTTATACTGCGAGACGTGTGTTCGGAAGTTTGTCAATAAACAGGCCATGACACAACACATGGCATCGCTATCCCACAACAGAGCCGTCCGGAAGTCATCACGACAGTCGAGCCCCGCACCCAGTACGAGCAGCACCCGCCGGCCAGCAATGATGGAACGAGTGGCGACAGCACCATCATCCCTGCAGGTTCCGCCGGTAAGCGACTCACGACGGTCGTCGATCGCGTCGATGGACGATGGCGTCTCGCTAACGGCTGCGGACGACAATAACCTTACAAAGCCACCAAAGGAGGAGGAGGAGGAGGAACCCACGGCTGCTGCGGCTGCGAGCGCGAGCATACGTTCACTAAATCTGCCGAGCACCCCCCCACCGGAGGAGTTCGAGGAGACTGTCAAGACTCCGGTTACTGTGCTACATATCGACATCCCACAAACCCCCGAGGAAACTCAGACTACGACACTCACGCCCGCTACTAGTGTTAGCTCGCGTTCGGGTGACGCGGTCGAGGACCCATTCGGCGATAAAATGCCGGGTGAGCCTGCGAGTGCTGGTGCGGTTCGTGCTGAGGTTGTGCCTGTGGTTGCAGAGGAGGTGGAGCTACCGAGTATACTAAGCACACTGAGTGTGATAAATGTACCGGAGGACGCGGGAGAGAAGCACGTGGAGGAGGAGGAGGAGGAGGAGGAGAAGGAGGAAGGGCCGGTCGCAGGCGAGGAGGTAAAGAATTCACCGGCTCTTGAATTTGTTGAGGCACCTGAGGAACCGGAGACTGTTGAAGAACCACCTGTTATCACAGCTCCGGAGGTACGTCCAGGCATGGGAGCGGAGGAGGAGGAGGAGGAGGAGGAGGGAGTAGAAGAGCAGTTGAAGGAGGAGGAAATGGAGACGCAGTTAATGGAGGAGGAAGAGGAGGAGGAAAGTAAGGAGGAGGGAGGGTTAGCGAAGGAGGATGAGGAGGAAGAAGAAGAGGAGGAGGAGGAGGAGGAGGAGGAGGAGGAGCCAGCCGCTGCGCCAGCGGTCCCCATCGAGGTCATCCCCGAGCTTTCAGCCAAGCTGGAGGAGGAGGTTCACGTTCCATCCCAAGAATCAATTACTTCAAGCATTGAAGCAGACACCCTACCAGAAGAGAAGGTCCAATTTCCCGAGACAACTATTCCCGAGCGAACAACCACCGAAGCCATCGTTTCAGAAGCTATCATCACAGACACCCTCGTTCCCGAAGCCACCGTCACAAAGGTCGACATCCTACCGGCGCCTATTCCGATCCCGGAGACCGCTAAGGAGGAACCCGTCACCGTCACCAAACCTGTCATTGTCGAGCCAGCTGTTGCTGCCGTCGCCGAGCAAGTCATCGCCACTCCTGAGCCAGTCATCCTGGAGGCCACGGCTCCCTCTAAGCTCGACGTTATCCGCGCCCCTTCACCATCCCCCTCCAATCCCTCCACCCCTCCCCCCACCACACCACAACTAAACCTAGATCTAACCTCCTTCCCCACCCCCTCTACCACCGCAAAAGAAGAACGCCCCCGCGCCCCCCGCACCATCACCGAATCCCTAATCTCCACTCCTGCCCCAACCTCCACCATTGAATCGGTGACCGCATCTGCGTCACGTTCTACAATCATTTGCCCGCAGTGCCCGGCTACATCCAAGACTTTGTATGAAAATACCGACGAGTTGAGGGCACATATTGACTCTGCTCATGGCAAGAATGCAAAGGATGGGAAGGACGCCAAGGACGCTGGGAAGGAGAAGAAGGGATTAGTGAAAGGGTTCGGAAGGTTTTTCTCGGGCTTCCGGAAGCCCAAGTTGTTTGGTTAAGATGTTTCTTTGTCCCCTCCTCTTTCATTGACTTGAGTTGGTAATGGCGGGCGAATTGGGGGTTTATCATTTCTTGTTCATTTAGTTGAGCGTCTTCATTCCTTCTTTTTCATCTCATTTCACTTTTCATATTTGTTTTTGTGTGCATGTTGCCTAGCCGTCGGGAGTTGGATCTTCTTTTCTTCTTTATTTCTTGTTTTTGAATTTTGTTTTGAGTTTTAGTTTTTTTATGTATGAGCCTCACGTATGTGATCGTTTAGTTGGTGAGGTAGTTTGTTAGTCTAGTCTAGTCTAGGACGGCACGGTATGGTACGCTACGGAACGGTAGAACGCGGGGTTTGGTGTTGCGTATGGTTCTTATATTAAAAATAGATCAGCTTTTTTTTTTGCTTCTTTAGTTTTGTGGTTCTGGAGGAGATCGCTGGGCACCTGGTGCGTATGCTGGTATTGTGATGTGGTGTGTGAAGTGTTGGCTTGATGCGGAGTTGGTGTCCTCATAGAAGTAGGGATCGAATGGCGATGATGGGATTGGACTTGAGATGGCATCATACTTTATTGGTTGATCAGGATTTCTGGGGAGGGAGTGTTGTACCCGGTGGGCTGGAGAGTTTAGGGTACCGTAGGGCTAGCCAATAAGCACGAGTACGATCATAAGCGATCACTCACTCTATATGAGTCTATAATCAAAAACATCACAATACGATTGAAACCTCTTTGGAAAACCTATTACATGTCCTCCTCTTCACTGAAGTTATCATCAGACGACCTTCTTAAATAGAGACTATCTAGGTTACAGACAGCGTGTTTTGGAGATGCATATTGTACTGCTATGCGATGTGAGTTGGGTTGATTGCGGGTTCTACTTTCGATGACTTGTATATAACTGGTTTTCTTTGGCGTTCGAATGCCTTCTCTGCATGCCCTCTCTTGTGCCAAAGGTTTTAGATGTGTAGAGTATGTGATCATGGATAGTCACTCGTGCTCATTTTTCTGAGAGAAGTGCGGGGGGTATAAGCATATATTTGTATAACATTGCGCACGGATTAGATAATATTTGAATAGCTAGCCGTCGACGTTATGGTTTATTACAATATCTGGGGTCGGTGGTGGCGTTTGTGTAGCGGAACTGTGTGATATCTCTCCCTGGGTATGATTGTTTTTTTCAAATTTTTGACTAGCAGTAGGGGTGTTCGGGAACTAGATAGAGCTAAAACGCACTAAAAGGAAAGGGCTTGAGTTATTGTATTTTTAGGGATATCTTGGAGCTTTGCTTTGGAAAAATTTTGGGGAGGGATCCGGTGTGGTGGAAGTATAATGTATATATTTATTTCAGGCTTTTGTCTGGGTACGTAGGTGAACTGGGTATGATAGATCGCAATGTATCTTTCTAATACTGTACCGCATATCTAATCTTGGTCACAAAATTCCTCCGCACACCTCCCCTTCCATTGTGCACTAGAAATGGCTGATTTCAAGGACTCGCAACTTGTCTGAAAGTGATATAGAATTAACAGAAGCAATTCAATAAGTGCAGGGAATTATAATACCCAGGCTTTCTGGGTACATAGAAAATTTAATTATAATATGGGAATTTTCTCAACTCCACTATGAGGTTAATTGGATACCTATCGCGGCAATGTAGCTTTCGTATGGGAAGCTCATACGGGTATAAGATTAGAGTTGCGTACCTTTTGCTCCCCACCACCATTATATCTGGTATTATATTGAACCATGGGGATTAACGAATGGGGCTTGTCACTTGCGAATGGTGACATCTAGGTGGGTTTAAAGTCTTTGGTAGATTTTGGAGTTTTTTGTGGTCGACGGGGTTGAGGTTTTGTGAAGCGGAGGTGCCCGTTTTTGGTGTATAATGGGGGTGTCGGCGAATTATCGTATGTTGCCGAAATCGTATAAAAACTCTGGTCTTGGTAGGTACTTTGGTGGAAAATACATCCTATTATACTTTCGACTACTCTCGGAGAATGGGAGGAAGGAGATCTCGCACAGTTTTGTGGGTGCTATTATAACAGATTACTTTTTGAATCCTTTTTTCTATATAATATTATGCTGTTTTCGTCCATGGTGGTTGGGTAACAATAGCCCAAAAACCTTTGCTTTGGGTGTTTTGGTTTCTGTCTATTCGAGTAGTTATTATCCCACAAACAAAAACAAACTGAAAGCGGCAAAGTATCATATAATAGTGGCGGGAAAACACTTTTACCGTCTTAACAACTAGTGAGTACATATTCCGCACAATAGCATGTACAATACAATGGTTAATGGTACTCGAGTTTTTTGTTTTTTTCAAAATATCTCTGTAGGATATATTGTTTTCTTGAAGGGTAGTAATAGCTTATGTTGGATGATTCCCTAGAATGCTCGTCAGTGCGGGTAATTTCATTGTAAGCCTTAATAAGCAAGTTGCTTATCTAATTCTAATATTTTTGATACCGGTAGGTGATAATAATAAACGATCCCTGGTCTATTGCTGGCATATAGAGTGCATTAGTGCTCTGTGTATTCACGCCTCTCGTGAGCTGTATCTCTACGGAGGCAGTGCTCCTAAGTTTTGTGTGCTCCGCAGGGGGTAAGTTAAGGGCGTCCAACCTCGCTTGTGGAACATAAAAAACTTAGGCGCTGTATCATACCTCCGTAGACATAAGCGGCTTCAAGGTGATTTTGCAAAACCCGTATTGTCTGCCCTGGAAATGATTCTTGTGTGGAGATGGAGGTCGGGTGTTACCTGTGGCTGACGTTTGAGGTGTCAGCCACTTTGCAGCTTGCGAGGCTTGGCAGGGTAGTGACTGGAGGAGACAGGTATTGGTCACCCCCGCGGTAGCGCAGACAATTTAGAAATAATTCCTCTCTTCCGCTGTCGTTTCTTTATCGTGGCTTGTATATAGGGTACCGTATCTTCTGATGAAATTCGCTAACCCCGTCCCAGGATGTGTTATTTCCGGCCCAGTAAGAGAGCGGAATTAGACATCAGATGGCATTTCTCATTGGCCACTTCAGACTAACTCGAAGCAGCCAACTACAATCCATTGTTTAGGCCCAAATCTAGAGAAATACGATATCTTACTGGGCCGGAAATAACACATCCCGGGACGGGGTTAGCGAATTTCATCAGAAATGGTTCTTTGGGTTATGGAAAGAGTCCTTCGTATGGGCTTCCTACTCACGATTGCGGATATGTAAGGGGACGTGGAGGTTGGCATTCCGCGTCATAGCTTGCGTCGTCAAGATGAGGTATGTATATGCCCTTCATGTCTCTCGTAGTTAGGTAGCGAACTCAATCAACACCCTCCTGCTGCAGGACAAAACGTTCAATTCGTGGCACTTCAAGTTTTAGAGTGGCGAAAGAAAGCATACGGTAGAAGATAACATACGCTTGTTGGACCTGATCACCCATGGAGAATCTGAGCGCTCTAGCCGGTGGGTGGTGGGGCGTTTGCCGAGCCCCGGCGGGGGTCCTTTCGGGCTAGGGGGATGTTTTGATATAGGATTCTTGGGCGTTCCAAGGTACCGGTATAGGGCCTCTGGTTGTTTTTGTGATACTTATTTCGATGGTTTTCGATTTCAAAAGTTCACAGAGGCTCCAAAATTATAATAATATTTTTCTCGAGTTTGGCATGCTCATCGCGATAGCAAAATGGTTTACTGTACGAAAAAATAGCTGTACCGGTAAGAGCTCGAATAAGCAGACTATGTGCTAGGTGGTCCGAAATTTCTTCCTCAGGAAAGGTAGTGGAAAGCACCGAAAAACCTGCTCTCCGGGACAAATAAAAAGAATAAAAAAAAACATTTGACCTTGCTAGGAGAGGAGTCTGACTTCCTAGAACATGGTCCGATTGTTGGAGTTCTTGCAGTAATTGAATGACTTCCGGTCGTGTTATAAGCCTCCGGAAAACACCATCTATAGTGTACGAGTATAAGGGACTATTGGTGATCAGGTATATCGCCGAAGTGTACGGTGCTCGTATGGTGCTGCAGTATATCTGCAGAGTTCCTCCATGAGGAATATGCCGGCACAGGTCAAGAAAACTCACTAATACATACGTGCCGTAAAATTAATAGTCTGACCCTAAGGCATAGCATCGAGTCGCAATATGACAATTACTCTCCTCTGGTAGCCTTGGTGATAGGAGAATTATGTTGATAGCTATCGCTCAAAAAAATCAATATCCCTAGGCATCGTGTCTCTGGCGTGCTGGACGGTTGCGAGAAGTAGGTGCAATTCTTACACGTAAGGTGTGGTGGGAGGGACACGCCCTTTAAAACACAACCCTATCCTATTGGCTAGCGGCTAAAATTGTCGGCCAAAAATCCCCCCTCGAGGAATATAAATACCCTTCCTCCCCCACCTTCTCATCTTTCCTTTCTTCTCCAGCTCTCTTTGCCTTTTGGCTTAGATCAAGTGTAGTATCTGTTCTTTTCAGTATAAAAACTGAAACGGTCTTACGCGACCAGTTCTTTTTTATGCCCATTTTTGCTTATCCCGGGTCTTGACCGCTGGCTCGCTACGTCTTGACCCACTGTATCGCTGGTATTGCACTGTTTCTAGTTTGATGCGAAAGCCGCTTTTTTTTCTTTTCGGTTTCTATTGTCGCTCTGGCTGCTGTGCGAGGGGATAAGGGAAAGTATTTGGTTGGGGATGATTTGTGAAGGTGTTCGTTTTGATGGTGTTTTATTCTCTGTTTGGTTTGAATATGTAAACTTTGGAACTACAATAGAAGCAATGGGTTGGTTCTGAGTTACATAAGCTCTAGGCACTAAGTTCAGTGCTGTACGTTGAAATAATACAGTAAAGCGTCCGGAGTAGGACTAGTTGCTGCTATAAAGGGTTAAACAAGAACCACCCGGTGGTAGTACATTCAAATGAGGTTTTTATCTTCGTTTTGTCTCGAAATTGCAATAAGACACCATAGGCTAGCTCAGACTAAGGTCCCTACGACTCTTATTTTCGCGCAATTGGCTTCTTATTTCAAATTAGAAGTGCACCTGTTCTTCCCAGTTTATGCAGTATCAAATGGTTAACTTGCCCAATATATCTCTTGCCGTACCCCCGAACACTCGAGAATTCTTAGTTAGTAAATCACGATCACCCTCTGGATAGGTTATGGAGTGGGGCCGAAGAGCCCGAGTCCTCATTAGTTAGGGGGGGGCACCCTAGAGGTTATTGTGGATGTTGAGCCGAAAGGGTGTTGGGTGGGGCCAGTGTCACGGTTATGTGCATGGCGGAACGCCAACTACTCTAGGGGGTCAAAGTGAACGTAGCGGAGGCCTGCTGGTTTTCATGGGTTTGCATGCCGAGTGCTGAGGTATGATGGGAAGTTTTGAAGGGCCTTATTACGATGACCCGGAAGGACATTTTTTTCTTCGTTGTGGTCGAAAAGTGGTAGAATTGAATTTTTTTACTACGATAAGGTATTTTTTTTATTAAGCACCGCCGAAAAATAATCTATGTTAACCCCTCGTCCACTGTTTGGTAGTATATGGGTTACCAATCTCGGAGTCCCAATCTCCAAACACCCAAACAGCCCCTGGTTCCGTGACCGGGTGACTTGTTGTGTCACGAAGTGTCTAGAAGCAAGGGGTTTTAGAATATATGACAAAGAATTCGTCCGTATCCTAAATTCACCACCCGTATTTCCGGATACTTCTTCCCTAGGATAAGTACGTACAGTATATATACCCACCATGATATCCATATCTAATCCTTCAATTTTTAGAGTAGCGGAAAAAAGCATTGATGACATGGATGTGCTACGCGTTGACGCTGCATGAGCTGAGTTGATGTTTGACACAGTGTATTTATGTGGCACCTAGCCTTGGTGAGATACAGATATCGAAAGCTTCCGATTTTCTAAGGTTCATACAGGCTCTAAAATGGTAATTATGTTTTTTCGTGAGCTTTGGAATGCTCGCCGGAGTAGCCAAATGTTTTGCTGAGCGAAAATAGCATGCCGGAAGAACTCGAATAAGTAGGCCGTGTGCTAGGCAGTCTAAAATTTCCTCTACTGGAAAGGTGGCGGAAGACACAAAAAAGCTGCTCTCCAGGACAAATAAAAAAGGGGGAAACACCTGACCTTACTAGGAGAGGCTACTCTAACGTCCTGGCACATGGTAGATTATTCGAGCTCTGATGGTAATCGAATGACTTCTAGTGCCGTAGTGTTGTAAACCTCCGAAAGGCGCTACCTTTGGTGTAGAATGGACGGTCAGAGATTGGATATGTCGCCGAACTGTACGGTGCTCTTGTGATGCGGCCGTGCGTCTGCAAAGCTCCCCCATGGGGTATATAGTATACTAGCTTAGATCAAGACATATTGGCAACGAGGGGCAACATGGGAATTACTCCTCTATCAGCATTGGCGATAGGAAAATTATGTTGATCGCTATCACTCAAAAATCAATACCCCTAGAAATCGTGTCTTTAGCGTGTTGAGCGGTTGTGAGAAGTATCATAGGTACAATTCTTACACGCAAGGTATGGTGGGACTGTTGTTTGTGCGCAGGGACACGCCCTCTAAAGCACAACCCTATCCTATTGGCTAGCGGCTAAAACTGTCGGCCAAAATTGTCGGCTAAAAATCCCCCTTCAAGGAGTATAAATACCCTCCCTCCCCCACCTTCTCGACCTTTTCTTTCCTTTCTTCTCCAGCTCTCTTTGCCTTTTGGCTTAGATCAAGTGTAGTATCTGTTCTTTTCAGTGTAAAAACTGAAACGGTCCTACGGGACCAGTTCTTTTTTATACCCATTTTTGGTTATCTCGGGTCTTGACCGCTGGCTCGCTATGTCCTGACCCACCGTATCGCTGGTATTGCACTGTTTCCAGTTTGATGCGAAAGCCTCTTTTTTTCCTTTTCGCTTTTCATTGTCACTCTGGCTGCTATGCGAGGGGATAAGGGAAAGTATTTGGTTAGAGATGGGGTTTGTGAAGGTGTTTGCTTAGGTATTTTTCATCTGTCCGGTTTGAATATCTAAGTTTTGAAACTATGATTAGTTCCGATACCTTGATATTTCTATAGTATCCTAGAAGGGATGGCATGTGGCGCTGTTTTCCTTTGAATAACTAGGAAATTGTATTTGTCGTGAAGGTTGATTCCAAGTTATTATATGTAAGCTCCTAGCACTAACTGCAGTCCTGTACTCGAGTACATTAGAATAATGTAGGAGCTTAAGTAAAACATCTGGAACAGGCTCAGTTTTGGCTACAGGTGTAAAGGGTTGAGCAAAGGGATTTTTTTTTTTGCGAATTTACAATAGAATCTGATTACAAATGGAGCTCTTATTTCGCTGGACTAGCGTGAGATGGATCTTGCTTGTTAGTGCTGTACTGGGACACGATTCAACGTTACGTTAGTCCCTCTAACTTCCGCCTCGTCGTTCTCTTAGGAATGGCCCATCATGTGATACTGGAGCGATTGAATGCGAGAACTAGGTGGGCGTGAATAACTCCCGAATTAGTAATCTAACATCGCAAATCAATGTATCATACCGCATTAACATAACCGGGGGCAACTAACAGAGGGACAGAGAATAGCCCCGCTAGATTTGGGATTTGTCATTAGATTTTTCGGCCTATTGCTCGTCCCCCTGTGCAAGGTTGAGCCACCGAACACTACCGGTATTGCGCATGGGGAAAGGCCCGTGCTGTTGCCGTGGTGATGGGATAAGTTTAGTAGCGAACTGACCTCCTTAATAACCCCCGAATTAGTAACCTAACACTGCAAATCAATGTACGGTACTGTATCAAGTGATTGACTTGACCAATATATTTCTTGCGGTATCCCCACATACTCGAGAATTCCGGGTTAGCAATTACAGTACACCGTTTATGTAACGGTACTAAAGAGCCTGAGTCTTGACGAGCTAAGTATTGCGAATCACCGGCGCTTTGTGATGTAATTGATAGCATAGCCTTGGTGCATCGAGAACAACAGCTATATGACTGGAGTTCACTATCTCTCGCATAAAGGAGAAACAAGGATAACCTGGAAGTCGGAGAAAGAAGTGGGAGCCGGGAGGGCAGGGAAGAAGCTAGGGTGAAGGGAAGGGAAGAGAATAGAAATGAAGAGACGGGAAGAGAAGGGAATGGGAGAGAAGAAGCGTGGCGGTTGTTATCGTGAGGGAAGCGGGGGTGAGAAAGGAAGAAGAACGGAAGCTTTTCAGATTTATGTATAGTATAAGGATGCTCATTTCGTAATAATTGCGAAGACAGAATTAAGATCAAGATATCCTCCTCTGACATAAGAGCTTCCAAGTGCGCGTAAAGACAGCAGACCGTTTCGATCCGCGACATAGATTTCTTCAACCCCATATAAATGCACAGGATGGAAGATAAGATTACTTAACATCAGAATTTAAGGTGGGAAATGTCGTTTTCCGGTATTTTACCCTCCAGTGTAATTTACCGTAATTTTTCTGTGCGGGATTTATTGTGTAAGGTGCGATAACGTAGCGTATTGTTGCAACACTGTGCTGATTTGTCTGGCCTTGTAATATTCTCGGGTAGATGTCTGCCACCATGGCTCACCCAGTATCGCAACGACAAGTGCCCAGGTGTCTGGTAATTCTTTGGTGAGGGCTGAGGGCCATCCGAGTCCAAGATATTGAATTTCCAGTAGCAAAAGGAAGGTAGTTTGATGGGGCGTTTGATAGGGTGGGCACGGTAGATGGACTGATCAGCGGAGACGGATCTAGAGGGGGGATAGCGTGCGGCCGTAATCTGGGAGTTGTCAGCGTTTCGTGCTAGCACATTCGGGATACGTGGAGAAGGGGTATCGGTGGTCTTGAGACGTGTAGGTTTGGGTACGATGGGCCAGTGTGATATGAATGGAATACCGGTATGCTGCTCCCACCCCTGGGCAAGCTCCTTCTCCAATATTTTCTGGACCCCGCTTTCGCCTTCCCATTTAGGAAGGTAGTTACGGGGTAAAACAGCAGATGAACCCTCACGATATTTTCTTACAAGGCTGAACTTGGAACTTCATAGGCTTGTCGAAAGGACCTTATGGTGAGCTGAAGACACTATGGTCAGCACCACACAACCACCGAATTATCCCCTCCCATACCGGTGGTGGCACTCTCACTCGGTAGCTATGGAAAGCCAAAATACCTCTCCGGACATGGCTCGGCTACGGATATGGGAAACAGAAACACTTCTCCACAGGCTAGTACTTCCAGGTTGGCCTCGGCTACACGCATCACCAAAGGTTTCTTGGTCCTTAAAACAAGACAAAGGGTCTACCCTGTTTCCCTACGACTGGGACGATGAAAATGGGAGGTGAGTCGTCTTTACAGTTTCTTTCCTTTGTTTCATGGAGTCTACTGGTGATTTTTTCCATTTTTGCCCGCTTTTCTTGTTTGGAGGAGAATGTACCGTTGCCTCCACACCAGGGGGCTGTAGGCTTAAAGGGCACTGGACGGGGGTTTCTTTAGTCCCAAGGGGTTTTTAGCCGTACCTTAGAGTGAATGCCGTGGATTTTCTGTAGCTAACTACGAATAAACCACAGGACTTAGCAGATTAAAAAAACACTCACCTCCGAGGGGAAACGAGAGCATCTAAATAGGACTAGTAGTAACGGGGCATAGAGTTGGTCATGTTGGGCCATGGATAGCGTTGTTGAAGGCTGTGGAGCACAGGTTTTGAAGCTTTGGTTTGGGTAAGCACGGATATGGGACGTGATGGCTAGAGAAAGAGGAGAGTCAATATTTGTTAGTGGTAGCTGGGGAATTCTAGTAGGATACCGCTCGGGGAGTTGGTAGGAGGTGAAGGGTGTTTGGCTTTGGTGGTTCTATTGGTTTCGCACATAGGATACAGAAGGATTTAACTGACATGATGCGAACAGGGGATCGGGTATCTGGTTACTAACCTCCTAATGGCTCCGTCTCCGCTGTCTTCTTTATAGTACCATGCGAAGGTACGGTAGCTTCACTGCTTGGAAAGGCGGCGGTATTGTGACCTTGTGGCCTTTTGTTATCGAGAGGTCTCCGGTTATGGGATGGTATGTCTGGTTCGCTCTCGACCGTAGGAGCGGAGGGGGGGTTAGTTTTAGCTAAAAACTGGAATACCGTCGAGATGTTACAGGTCTTGGGGGGATTCTTTAAATGGAATCGCATGACCCCAGCCAAAGCACTGGAAGACATCATGTTTATAAAATTGTTGATGATATAGTGCCGTTCCCGGCGTAGATATCGCAACTTAAAGTATTCCTTATCACGAAAACGCTAAAAGTCATCGCCATAGTATACTTGCCCCACTATACATCTACTATCTAGGTAATTTAGTATCTAACGTCTATCTATATTCGCGGAACGGATCCGAGAGGAAAGAAATGAAAGTATGGGGAACAAAGATCAATCACACAGAGGGCACAATCTATTTTTACCTGAAGCTGTGACAGATATTGGGAACGATTAGCTCAAAATTGCAGCCGCAACCGCAATTCGGCAGCACGATCCAGCGATTCCGCCTACATTATATCGAATTTGGAGATAGAAAGAGCGAAATCATGGGACACCATTCAATAATCCAAGCAGAAACCGAAGGTCATTCTGTGAGAGATATGTAAATAGACACCTCAAGGGACTTGGTACGAAATGTCACCCCGAAATATGGTAAATTCTAAGCGAGTAGGGCAAAGGGGAAGTGCAAGAAGAGTGGCGAGAGCTAGGGGAGGGTATCGGACATCTAGGGGGTTGAATAGGAGCCAGGGAGGGACAAGGCCGGGCCGCCGGTGTGGTATCCCAGGGAATTAAGGGGAAGACTGTGACGCTTAGGGCTCAGATATGTAGAGAGTGAACCCAAGTGCCCAGTTCGGCTGTTTTCGGGTCGGACGGGACAAACGGCAGTACCTGAAAGGACGCCCTGGACGGATGGGTATCTTGGGGTCTGTCCGGACGACCGCTTGGGACGGACGGGGGGGGCGTAGGTTTCTTAGGTTGCGGAATCTGCTGGGCCCCTCAAGGTGACGGGCGCGCCCTACGGGCAATTGGCGAAGGCTGAAGGTGACTAGCGGGGACTGCAGGTATCGCCCCGGGGTTACCGATTGGGAGAGGACTACAAGGACCCACCAGTCCCTCTGACTGCCGCTTTCATGAAGGACGGACGGCTTTTCCCTACAGCTCGAGACACATGCTCGGGGCACCCGGGACTCGAGTTCAGTGGGTGCGTAGCCGGTTGCCGGATGCTTGGGATCACAGGATGTGGAGATGGGAAGAAAAGCTGTACCTTTTCGGGATTAAGTGGTTGTGCTGGCAGGGCTTTCAAGTAGTCTTCGACTGTGAGGCAATCCATCTAGAAGCATACGAGAACGCTGTCTGGCACCATATGTCCGGCGTGTCGGGATGTACGTCATCCCGTCCTAGTAGCAGGTTTACCACAGCCTCGTGTCCGTTCTCAGCAGCATGCGAGATTGGTGTTTGGAGGTAGTAGTCCGCACTGTTAGGGTTGATCTCCTGCCGTCCTAGGAACAGCTCCACAACCTTCTCATGTCCATTCCTGGCAGCCCACGAGATTGGTGTTCGGCCGCAGTCGTCTGGCAGATCGGGGCGGATGTCTTTCCGTCCTAGCAACACTTCAATCACACCCCAATGCCCACCCCGAGAAGCCCATATAAGCGGCGTCGCACCTGTATCATCCACGCGGTTTATATCGACACTATCTATCTCTACTAAAGCCTTCACAACCTCAACAACCCCGAACATGGACGCACAGTGTAGCCCTCCGAACCCAGACGAGCGAGGGGTAGAACCAAGGAAATTTTGACCGAGAGTGTGCTCCAAGAGTATTTTAACCGATATATGACGTTCGTAGTGGCTAAAGAGCTCTAGAGCAAAGGCTGTGCCGAGAGCCGAGGGTTCCTTTTTCATATGGGTTCCCCAGTGTAGGGCTGAATAGTCGAGAAAAGCAGTGTATTGGGTGTTCTGAAAGCCGGGGGCTGAAAGATCTATCACTTGGCGCGAATTTAGATATGTTAAGCAGGTTTCCGCAATTGTCGCGTGAGGGCTCTGGAAAAGGTTGGGATGACTGGTCAAATACTCTTGGAGTGTGAAGTGGATCAGTCGAACGGTTGACCCATCTTCATCCTTCACAGCGAGTCCTTGACAGCAGCTTAACACCGTCCGTATGGAGGGAACATTATCAGCGCTATGATCTACCCATCCTATTTCGATTGCTAAGGCCTGACATAGCTCCTCCGCTCCTAGCGGCCTTTCCGAATGACATATCCACATCAGAGCAGCGACTCCAAGCGTCGATCTCCGAATGCTCTGTGCTTTTATTCGTGCTAGAGTTGCGTCGTAAGCATCTCCCAGGCCCGACCCATCCGCAATTACCCCGAGCCTTTTCCGCCGACCATGAATCGTGGTCTCCTGTAGAATTTCATCCAAATTTAGAGAGATTAACAGAAACCTAGATATATATCTGTCAGCTGAGAATTTGGATAAAATCCCCCACCCAGCTGAATCTACTTACATCTCCGAGAGGGGCTCCAGATTCTCTAAAATATCTGTCTTTAACTCCTCGTCCATCTCGTCCGGAGTTGGGTCTTCTCTCTCAAGTTTTTTCTGGATGAATTGGAGGATGTCGTCCCTTCGGGGACTTATTGATACGACCACTGGGTCGGGGATGTGCCTCTTCACTTCGGCACGGACATGTTCCCTCCCAGTCAGGAACACTCGAGTACTTGGGGCCATGTTGATGATGTCCTTGAGTGATAGAAGGATCTTGGCTCGATCTGCTGGAGGGCATTCGTCCAGAGCGTCTAGACAAAAGAATGTGGGCCGCAAGGACGAGAGTCTCCCCAAAAGCTGCACGATTTCCACGAGTTGCAGCCTCCGACCACCGATGACACTTGTGCACTTCTGAAACGCCTCCATTATTGGCTTGGGAATTTGGCCAAAACCGCGAACAACCTGTCTCAGTAGAGCACCGAACACATTTGCGGCGGACTGCTCCTTTTGAGCCGCGAAGTCAAAATAGAAGCATGCAACAGCGATATTTTCCCCTCCAGCTCTGCCGGCCTCGATACCTAATGCATCTATCACTAGTGAACTAAAATTGCAACTTGTTAGAGGGGATGATTCGTTTTCTTTTCTCTCCTGCGAAATGGCATCTCTCACCAAATGTAGGTCTTGCCGACCCCGGGGTTGCCAGAGCAAAATAAGGTGGCCTTTTGTGGTTCAGACTTGCCGTCGAGACTGTACCACGTCCGAAATTTCTCTGTCCGCAGAAGCCAGCCGCCCACGCCCTCAACTCGGTTTTCTCCAAGGCTGAAATGCCGGAAGCGAGGTTCGAGAGGAGATAACCACGCCAGAACTCCAGACCAACCATCGGTCACGGTTATATTGTTGGTGTTAAAGCAGTTGTGGTTGTTAAGAATGTCAATGTTATTGTTAGAAGAGTTAAAGCGCAAGGGGTTAGGATTCTGGGGGAGCTGGGTAATCGGGTTGTGGGACATTTCGCCGTCCTTCGCTCCTGAGAATACTGTAACTTAGAGGAGGGGCTGATGAAGCATGTGGGGTTAAGTGATACATGCGGAGAGGAGAGGGGAGTTTGACACGCTGTGCCGTCGCTGGCTGACCTCAGGACCTGACCACAAGCTGAGGGGGATTTGCGGCATCGGCTGCAGTAAAAGTAATCATCACCAAGTGAGCGGGGTGCCGCTGCTCTATGTGAATGTGCTTTCTATCCTTGTCAAGCCTCTCTTTGTTGTCACTCATTCCACAATAAAACGAGGCTCGTCTAGCGAGAAATATGCAGGTGTGGGCAATACAATTGGTAGAGCCTGCTTTAGAGGATGGCTGCTTTGGAATAACTCGTACCAGTACGTTACACCAAGGTTCACATAGTCAGCTGGCACTAGGAGAACACATGGGAGTGCTGTGGCTAGTGGGAGTGCACGGAATCATGTGATCATGAAACACTGGAAATTGAAAAAGGTGTAGCGATTGAAGGAGGGATGGCAAGACGGGGCCTGGACTCAAGAGAGTATCAGATATTTGACGAGTGCTAATCATGACTGCGGATTAGTATGACGAGCGAGGGGGCAGAAGTTTGGGGGGCAATGAACTATAGGTTGTACCAGAGACCAGCCGGTAGGCAGGCAGGAGAGTAGCTATTAGTGTCGAAAACTATATTATATGGTAGCTGATTGGCTTGTATAATTCGCTATATCTGGAAACCAGCTGAGCTCTGGGGTCAGATGCAAATGCCCTTGAATTAGGATTATGATATGTAGGATCTTGATTCCAGCAACCTGGCATCTGATAGCAAAGCACCGCTAGTCAGAGTTAATAGAAGGGGTCGTTGGCGGACGATAATAAGAGAGTGGATCTAAGTAGAAAGGTATTGTTAACAAAATTACCTGTACACAAACCATCAATGACAACGCAGCCCTCCCATAACCCCGGATTTTCGACACCGACTAAGGATATTTCTCTAGACTAAATATTAATCTCTACTATATATTCTATTATGTATTGATATCCAGGACAGTGGGGTTGGAGGGGGAGTGGCGTCGTCTTGACTGTTGGTTGATGTATGGTTAATTTTGTTAAGACACAATATGAGGAAAGAATAGAGAATGAGTTTAGTGATTTCATTTGTTGTTAAGTTGAAGAAGAGGAAAGAATTCAAAGATATGGTTTATGGTCATGTCTTTCCTTTGTCATTAATGAGATAATAGATAGCTAAATTGGGTAATATCTCTTCACATGTAGTACAATTTATGCCTTCAAAATAACTGATCAGACCTCTTATTCTTGTCTAATGTGCGACCAAAATAATGAAATAAAGCTTGGAAAAAAAGTATATCATGATCTTCAGTACTGCTAGAAAGGAATCGCAATTTAGCTAATGGTTTTCTTTCAATCCATTATTGTAGTGTTGGGTTTTGGTTAAATAGATTATTCCTGCTACTGTGTAATAATGAGACTCAGTGACTGAAATTAGTTGACTAAGAAGAGAGAGCCCTGTTATAATATATAGAAATGCCTTTCGATGTCAGATTATTTCATAAAGGTTTTCCATATCACCCACTTTTATGTTATTTCCCTCCTATCCTACTTATCCCTCTCCGTGCATACCACCGTTTTGTTATATAATCTTAAGCCAATCAGATAAGGTAGTAATAATTTAATAGATGCAATATAATATATCAGAATTAAGTGCTAATAGTTGAACTCCTCATATTATTGTATATAATAATTTGATCTTATTTGATCATATGAATTGTAACCAGGGCCTGTTACTGGTCTGGGTTTAGAGTATTATTTGATACTCGGTATGTTTTATGATGGAGTTTGATACTCATAATGTTGTATATTTGGTCTAGGAGTATCATTTGATACTCAGTATGTTTTATCAAGATATTGTTTGATACTTGATAAGTTTCAAGGCAACCATTTAGGAGTCTTTATGGAAATTGTTTACAAGGCTTCCATTAGCCAGTGTTAGGATCCTCTTATCTCCTAGTGATACTTGCAGCAGGTACCCGATAGTTCGCTAACGATCACTTCCTTTATCCTGAGAGCTACTGCGAGAGCTAAGTCCACTGACTCCTATCTAGCAGTGTCGATCACTAGGCACATGCAAGAGCGTCATTTCTTGGATTCTGAACATATGCTGGATAAAAGATCTTGTATTAATAGTATGGCGTAAGAAAGAACTTAGATGGTTGTGTAAAGAACCCAAATCCTGCATCTTTTTTTTATTGTTTATTTTATTATGAGGTCATTGTTTCTAGGTACAAGAAGCTTCGTGCAGCACTGGCTATGGAAAGAACAAAACCTAAAAATAAAAACAAACAAGATAGGAAACCATCTTAACTCGTACCCTCCTCAATCTGAAATACTATGGCTAAAACCTTGCACAGAATCTCTTCGTAAAAATCATTTATGAAGGGAAAAATAACAAGAAACCATATTTCCATACCTACCGCAAAGGTATTCATACATATATATTTGTGATGAAAGCAAAGAAGCAAAGTAAATCGAATAATAAACTATTCTTGTCGTTCTTCTACAAGGTTGAGGAGGCATCGCTGCCCGGCATGGGGGAGAAAAATAGGGACATCTACGGGGAAACCCGGTCTTTGTGGTAAGGATGTAGTGGTTTGGAGCTTGTAGGGGGGAGTTGTCGGACCAGAGCGGGGCCCCGGGGTCAAGTGATAAGACATCTTCCAGCAGGAGGTCTCGATGGTGAGTGCGGGTGGGACATGGGAGAATGGCGTGCTCGAAGGTTTCATCCTCTCGTTGGCAGTGGGGGCAGGTGGATGGTTCGTCTGGGCTGAACCATGAGTAGTGGGCAGCCAGGTAACCTTTTCCGCTTGCATTTGGTGTATTCTTCCTGCCACAAATTTCCCCAGTCCTATGAAAGAGAGTGGGGTAAAGCGGGGGGGTGGCGTGTTGGTCAGAACACTATTTAAGGAGCATGGCTTTGGCCCTTCATGGGAGAGCATTATAGGCGGGTCTCATGAGTGGGGCGGGAGGGGTGTTTGTACCTGGTGGTGGGGGGGACGTGAAGGATGAGCGGGATCCGTGAGAGGCCTTCCCCTAAGGGGAGGGTCAGGTGTGCCACTGTGTCGACCGGGAGGTGCTTTCGGAGAGGCAGCGCTGGGACGCTGGTGCGCATGTCGAGGGTGAGGTATACAGAAGAGAGTCCTTTCGTTAAGTGTCAAGAGGAGTCCTGGGTTCTTAATATAGAAAGGGAGGGGAAGGATTGAGGGAGCCTTGCTGCGGCGGGGTTGGTGGTGGGGGGGGGCCAATGTGATCCGGAGGGCCACTAGATGTCTCCGATATTTGCAGTATGGGGCTATGGGGGGGAGGCAGGCCTCCCATGAGCGGACTGATATGGGTGTGGAGAAGAACGCGTTGGTGGTCCACCTGTGGACTCTGTGACAAAAGCTGTTCATTCCTCTGAGAGTGCAAGAGTTAGGGGTGAACAGGTCGCCCCTGTAGATGAGGATGGGGAGGGGGAGGCCTTGTGCGATGGGATGACACAGGAAGGGGCATACGGGGGTCCCCGTCGTGGAGAGGCGTTTGACGAATGAGAAAGCAGCATTGCGCAGTTAGAGTCGGTAGTTGAAATGATCAAAGGAGTTAAGGGAGGGGGATAGCCAGTGGCCGAGCCACCTGAAAATCTTTGAGGAGTGGAAGAGAGACCTGTCCAGTGAGATAGGGGCCTTTGAATGGTGGCTTCTCTGGCTAGGGGTTCGCGAGTGGATGAGTTCGGTCTTTGGGATGGAGAAGGTTACCCTTTTCTCCCTACCCTACTTGGAGATGATGGTGAGCAGCCTTTGCAGGTGGCGGATGGTTCCTCTATGGGAATCAGATGCTACTATGAGGGAGAAATTGTCTACAGAGGAGATCATAACTCCTATTGGAATCGACAGGGGTAGTGGGGCGACATAGAGGAGGAACAGGAGGGGTGATATTGGAGAGACCTGGGGGGTGCCTACTGAGACTGGTGAAAGGAGGTTGGGCGACCCATGAAAGAGGTGGGTGTAAGATCTCATTGAGAGGAAGGAAGAGACCTTGTCGACCATGTAGGAGGGGGTGCCTTTGGCCAAGAGGGAGGCCCTGAGTGTGGGGGAGTCGACGTTGTCAAAGCCGGCCTTGATATCGAGGAAGAGGGTGGATACCTGGAGTTTGGGTATTTGAAGGGTTCTAACTTTGTGGGAGAGGGTCAGGCAGGCGTCATAGGTGCTGAGGCCTGGCATGGAGCGGCATTGGTTAGGGTTGAGGAGGGCTCTAGAGCAGGTGATGTCAGAAAGTCTGACAGTCATGACCCGTTCCAGAATTTTTGATATTGTTTTCAGAAGAACGATGATACGGAAGGACCAAGGGGAGTCATACGAGGCCTTTCCAGGCTTGCCCAGGATGACTCCGTTCATGTTTTTCAATGATGGGGGGTGGTATCCAAAGGACATGATGGGGGACAGAAGGTTCAGGAGGATGTCTGGGTTGATGATGTTGACTCTTTTCTATACTGAGTAGGTAATGCGGGTGAGAACAGTGGCGGAGGACGAGGAGGATGTGGCCAAAATGTGAGCTATTTCATCCTTTGTGAGTAGGGTAGTAGAGGGGGTCTTTTGGAGGGAAGAAGTGGGGCAGCAGTGCTTTGTTGATGGATACAGGGTCGGAGGCGCCAGGGAGGTAGGGGAAGCGTGGCGTTTATCAAGGAGCGATGAATTTCTTGGCCCTCCATATATTCTGCAGGGAGGTTTGGTGTGGAAATTGGTCCAATTAGCTGACTCTGCCCTCTTGATGGCTATGAAGTAGCCCAGTCTAGATTGCAGGGCTAGGGATATTAGCAAAAGTACGGGTTTGACCCTTATCCCTCATGGGGAACTGGGGGTATGGGGTGCCAAATTATACAACTCGACTTGCGGTAACTAGGAACAGGGTTAGGGGAGGTTCTGGGTAGTGCATGAGAATTAGGTAATATTAGCTGAGTTGTAGTGTTGGGGTGGTACAGGCTAAGCAAGTCGCTCACCGTCTGATTAGGGACACCAGGAGGCCTCTTGGGAGTGCGCAGGCAGGTTCAGCTCACCCAGGGGGACACAATCTATAACGGAAAAATATACGAATACTGGAAAACGTACTGGAGAAACACTGGAGAAATACAGAATGGCCTCCTGGAGTCTTAATTAGTGTTTAGCTGACTAGGTTTAACTTATAAAACCTAAGAGTGAGACATCTTTCAGGGCATAATTCTGGGGCAAAACTACCTATTCAAGCTAGTATAAAACATATTCATGAGCTTGTAGATTATTTGTAAAGGTATTTATTTATTAAACTACAGGTAAATTAGTAGTATTACAAAGCTATAAGAAAAAAGTGAAAGATAGAGTGTAAAAAGCTTAAAAAAGGCCGCAATCGGACGTTCAGAGGCTCACAAGAAAGTCTTCAAGGAGGGGAATCTAATGGTGGTATTCGCTTGATGATAGGAGGCCTGTAGCAGAGGATATCATTTGTGGAGAGCCAGAGAGCTTAAGAGCGTCCGAAATCAGACGTTTGAGGGCCCTAAGGAATGCTCTCAATGTGGGGAATCTAACCCAGGTCGCCACTTGGCGATCGCATGCCTGTAGCCTAAGTAATCTTGTCAGAGAGTCAGAGGTCCAAAATTCTACCCAAGTGTAAAAGTCTGAATAAGGGCCCTTGTAAATGGTGCAATCAGGACGTTTGAAGGCAGGAATGCTCTCGATGAGGGGAATTTAACCCACGTATCCGCTTGACGATCATATCCCTATAGCCTAGGTAATCCTGTCAGATGGTCAGTGGTCCAAAATTCTGCCCAAGTGTAAAAGTGTGAACAAGGGCCATTGGAAATGGTGCAAACAGGACGTTTGAAGGCTCTGAAGAACGCTCTCGATGAGGGGAATATAACCCAGGTATCCGCTTGTCGATAGCATGCCAGTAGCATAAGTAATCATGTCACAAGATCAGAGGTCCAAATTCCGCCCAAGTGTAAAAGTGTGAATAAGAGGTCTTGAAAATAGTGCAAACAGGACGTTTGAAGGCTAGAAAGAATGCCCTCGATAAGGGGCATCTAGCCCAGGTATCTGCTTGATGTTCGAATGCCTGTGGCCTATGACATTGCCTGGTAGGGTGAGTGGACTTCAAAGTTTCGTTAAGGTCCAAAGGTGTAGAGAAGTAACCTTGAAAATGGTGCAAATCAGATGTTAGATGGCACAAATGAGGGCTCTGGCCGAGGGGATTCCAATGGTGGTCTTCCCACAATGATAGGAGGTCTGTAGCCTGAGATATTGTGTAGAATACCGGTATCTCCACTTAATGTCAGCTCTAGGAGGGGAAATCATACCTGAATGCCTCCTGTGGACAGTATTCTAAGTGTTTCTTAAGACTCAGTCATCTCAGATCACGCAGAGTTCTCGCTTTTGTGAGCAGTAAATAAACTAAATATAATTTAGGTAGAGAGTTGGTTGAAGAAAGAGTGCAAGAGGCCTTTCAGAAGTGCAACTGAACAGGGGAATGGGGGGTGTGTTTTGGAAATCTTGGCACTACTTTCAAATTAAGTGAGCCTCCCAGAGTCATATTCACATGTCCAAGAGTCCTGTTCACACCTCCCTGCGTCCTATTACGGACGTTCAGAGTCCTTTCTATCTAGTGTGACAGCTATTTGTAAACAGGCGTAAGCGAAAGTAAAATGTGATTTAAGTGGGGGCTAAAAATTTGGGGGCATCTCTACTCCCACACAGGTAACATAGAGTGAACAGTGTCCCACAGGGGACTTCAGGAGGCAACTGTCTACAACCGAAAACTCCTGAGTACACTAACCATACAGTGCTTCTCTACTCCCACACAGGCAATTTACAACCTACAGAGTCCCCCAGGGAACTCTTGGTAGCAACTGTCCACAACAGAGAAACTCACGAATACACCTACAATACCGGAGGAACTCTCAGAAATAGAGGCCATACCATATTCTGGACATGACGCTAGGGACTAGACTATGACCCACCCAGAAATCTTGAATACTTGAGCATGGCACCCTCTCTATCGGTACCCCATGTATATTTCTGTGTCAGGAGTATCTTCCTGAATGTTGAACTAATATTACTTAGTCCAGGGTAACATCAGGGCTCTTTGGTAGAGTCTTATGCATTAGGAGGGCTGAGAGTAATAGGGGTACCAGGCCATATCACTTGCTACAGGGTGGTAAGTATAATATACATGATGTCAAGGATTTTTTGCTGATGGAGAGGGAGGATGGGTTTTGGTGTTTCATGGCAGCGCAAGTGGCCTTGGTGAATTCTGTGGGCAGGGAGGTCAAGAGGGGGGTCCACCAGGGCTTGGATGTGGGGGACGGTCAGGAGCGTGGGGCCAAAGCTTTCATTAGGGTGGTGAGTGTGGAGAATGACAATGAGAATCATTTGTCTAGTTGCAGCGGTGAGAGGAGGTGTGGGGGATGAGATATTTGCCAACCTATTAGGGTGTCCGCGATGGCGGGCCCGTCAGCGTCCTGCCACCTTGGGTGAGGTTGTTCAGAGTAAAGCCTGGGCGGTTTGAGGGAGAGGCAGATGGGGAGATGATCAGAGCCTGTAGACGGGAAGGAGGAGGCAGCACAAGATTGGAAAACTGGGACCATGAGTGGGTTGGCGAAGGCGAGGTCGATGGCACTAGGGCTGTATGAGTGGGAGAAGGGGAAATGAGTATACACACCGGCTGTGTTGAGGAGCGAGAAGCCTAAATTGGAGGCCAAGTGTCACAAACAGTAACTAAGCAAGGCAGATTCTTGCACGACTAATAACTATTCGTCGTCGGTTTGTTATCTTTCACGGTATGAGACCAGTTGACTCATTAGTTTTCACAGGATGACGCAATAGTGTGTCATTGGTTTATTGTTCTTGGTTGATAATTGACATGACGCACGATTGTGGTCATGTGGGTTATGTATTTCGCACGTGACTCATAGTTATGAATGATGGGTTTCATGCATGTGGCCCCGTTCGGGCCCATGGTTGGTTTTATGAGTTTTGATTGGTTTGAAGGTATGGCACAGCTGACTCGGACGAGTCTGCTGATGGATTTCACACTATGACTCACTATGAGTCATGAGTCACGTGAGGCGAGGGTATGAGTCACGTGAGGCGAGGGTATGAGTCACGCAGGGTTAGGGTTGAGGGAAGAACCCCTATATAAGGGCACCCTCGGAGCATGGGATTTAGGTCACGAACCATCTCCCTTACACACCCGGCGATTGAAATCTCAACACCATGAGAATTCATCGTCATCATCCACCACCACCGCACTCTCAGTGAGCTGCACTCGCACTGTCCGTGAGCTGCACCCCCCCCCTCCCGCCTTACTTCCCTCATCATGTCCTTGGGCCCTGGCGTCCTTGTTTCTAGGGGTCGTTTGGCTCTACTCCCCCCTCTCTCCGCTCGCGTTTCGCTGCCTCGC